>ERZ1673746.24-NODE-24-length-231935-cov-7.948900_pt1 | contig 231935 bp, 227 predicted proteins | sample MGYA00580205_ERZ1673746 | MGnify/ENA primary metagenome ERZ1673746 (study PRJEB41218, sample SAMN15661771) | gut metagenome | host: Homo sapiens | place: Canada: London | collected 2015-08-20/2019-03-30 | study: EMG produced TPA metagenomics assembly of...
CCACCTATCGGATTATCAGTTCTCCTAAACCGAACTTTGTTACATTCTTACGTTTAGTGCCTAACCTTTTCAGCTAGGAACGTGTCGCACCGTCGATTTCCTCAATGCCCTCGCCGTAGATGTATTTGGTCAGGAAGCCGAACTCCGCCATCTCGGAATAAATCCCGTCAATCAGTTCATCGGTGGTCATCCCCTCGACAGCAATCCGGTGATCCAGAATGTATTTGCCTGCAAAGCGGCGGATCTGTGCCTTGACTTCCTCGCTGCCATCGCCGGTGACCAGATTGCTGTATTCTTTGGAAAGGTATGCCTGCACCTCCCGCAGCACGGAGGGAAAATCCCGGCTGCCATTTTCTGCGGCAAAGAACAGGTCGTGGGTACGCAGTGTCCGGGCCGCCCTGCGCTGCGGGGAAGGATTCTCTGCCCCATCCGGCTGTTCTTTTTCGTTGGTTTCCGGATCTGCAACGGATTCCAGCTCATCCATTCCGGATTCTTCTTTCTGTGTTTTCCAAGTATCATCCCCCACAGGGTAGTCCGAGCCGAACTGCAGATTGGAAAATTTGTCCGTAAGTTCCGGAGCCGGTTCACGGCTTTCTGCCGGTGCTGCTTCATGGCTCATCCCAGACACTTTTTCTTCCTGAACACTCTGGCCGGAATCCCCAAAGAATGCGGCTTTGCTCCGCTTTTCTCCTAACATCCGAACACCTCCCCTGTGATGGATTCGATTGCTTTTCGGAATCCACGGCTGTCCTTCAGGCTCAGTTCCCGGAACAGATTCCCCTCCAGAACCTGCGCCGCCACTTCCTCCGAATGGGGAAGCTGGAACGCCACGCTGCCCAGCACCTGTTCGATGTGTCCGCTGGCCTCATTCGGGCGCACATTGCTGGCCACCTTATACTGCTTCTCCGCGTCCCATTTGTTTTCTTTCAGAAGCGGAAGCTGGCTGGACAGGTAGCTGATGGATTTCAAGTCGCAGTTCACCAGCCGCAGCACCGCGTCCGATTCCATCAGGGCTATGGCTGAGAGGATGTCGTTGGCGATATAGCTGCCGCAGTCAACGATGATGTACGGCGCGATGTTCCGCAGGCAGTTTAACAGTTCCTCGGCCTGACTCCGCTCATAGGGAGGATAGGTGTATTCGTTCTCACCCTTACGCATCCCAATCAGTGTCAGGTGTTTGAATTTCTTATGGGTGATGCAGTTGTGCCGCACCAGCGATTCCGACACATGGCTGGCGGCAAGGATACTGCCAAGGGAATGTTCTTCCTCCAGTTCATTGGGCGGACAGATGCAGGGGAGCATGGGAGTGTTCATATCACACAAAAGCAGCGCCACATCCCGGTGCTGCTGTGCCAGCCGCGCCGCCAGTTTGACCGCTGCGGTGGTCTTGCCGGAACCGGGACTGCCCCAGACGGCCAGCATCTGGTTTTCGTTCTCCGGCTCCAGATCCGGTTCATCTCCACCCGTATTCCGGCTGAAAATGCTGCGTTTCAGGAAATTCACCGTCATTCCACCTCGCTTTCCGGTGCATCGGTGGGTTCGGAACCCTCGCTTTCCGTAGATTCCGGCTCGGTCTGCCCGTCATCCGTTTCTTCCTCGGCAGGCGGATACAGTTCCAACAGCACAGATTCCTGCGCCGTGATAAACGCGGCGGCATTGGCCTGATCGCCGCGATAAACAAGAGCCAGATGCAGCTTGCCGTCCGCTTCCAGCTCCGCGAGAACCTTGGCCTGTTCCGGAGCTGCCAGCAGGGTAACCGTACCGGGAAGTTCCTTTTCCGCATCCTCATCGCCCTGTTCGCCGGTGTTAGCATCATAGCCGCTGTTGGCCGTGACCGCGATGACCTCCATATACTGCAGTTCGGCGGGAATCACGGTAGCGCCCTGCTTCTTATAATCCGGAGCGATGACGGAAACAATATCGCCGCTCTGCAGCTTGCCGGAGAGGCCGTTGGCAAAGGCTTTCACCGATACGGAGATTGCCTGCTTTTCTCCGGTCAGGCTGTAAAGATAGGCGTTTTCGGCGGCGGGTTCGTCCGCAATCTTGGACGCGATGATGTAATCGCCGGGAGCGAGATCCGCGGAAGCAAACTTTCCGATGGCGGTGTCGAGGTTTTTGACCACATCGTCCGGCAGGTTGTAGCCGCCCACTTCCACGGTTTTCACCTTGTCTGCAGTGATTTCTTCGCCGGTCTTTACCGGCTTCACCACCCGGACGATCTCGGTCTTTTCACTGATGCTCTGATTGAACAGCGGCGTGACGGCAAAGCAGATCACGAGGGACAGCACAATGCAGATTACGCCGATGACCGTTCGATTCTTGATAAATTGCATATTGTTTTCCTCCTTGTTTAGATGCCCTGCATTTGAAATCCGGTCTGTTGCTGCTGATTCTCAGCCATCCGTACCTCGCCGGTAACCTGCTGCAGGGTACACATCGGTTCCTCGTCAAAAAAGTGCAGAGACCCTAACCCCATCGATTCCTTTCCCTGAAAGGGCAGAGGCTGTGCGGATAAGACCGCGCCCACACAATCTTTTTCCACAGGCTCCTTTGAGATAAAGTTATGCGCAAAATCTTCAGGCTCTCCCGTACCGTAAAGGTTATAACAGTAAAGCCCGTCCGGGACACTGCTGTGATCCAGGGCGGCTCCGGTTCCCCAGACTTCCATTCCATCCAATTCGGCCCGTTCATAAAGCCATTGACCGGCATCCGTGCGTTCTTCCATATGTCCTCCTTCTTTCCCTTTCAGACAGGCGGGCCTCGCTTGGAAGCCCGCCCGGTCTGGTTACTGTGCCGAATACTTCTTATGGCTGCGGCGGTAGAAAAAAGCTGCCAGCGCGGCCACGGGAATAGCAGTGCAGAGGGTAACGATGATTTTCTTTTTCATAGGATAAGTCCTCCAATCTTCATGAAATAAGCGGCGGCAGAGCCGGCCGCGAGAAACGGTCCCACGGGGAAGGCGGTTCTTCCTTTCTGCCCGTGAAGCCTTCTGATACAGGAACAGGTAACGCCAAAGGCTGTAAAAGCGGCCAGTCCCAGCAGGGAAGCGGTCAGGCTGGCGGCCAGGCCAAACACAAGACCGGTGGAGGCCGCCAGCTTGATATCCCCGCCTCCGATGCCATCGGCGCCGCCGAAAAACAGGGCAGCCACAAGGTACGGCAGTGCGCCCAGGATACCCAGCAGGTTTTCCGGTGTAAAACACAGGATTGTCAGCGCCGCGATGGAAAGCTGCAGACTGTCTGGAATCTCCCGGCTGCGGATGTCACAAAAGGATACCGCCAACAGCAGAAGGAGAAATAATCCCGCCTGCACGGACAGCAAAACCGGGGCGAATGCCGCTGTACTTTCCATCAGCAGGACTGCCGGATTATCCGGCATAGTTGAACATTTCCTGAATGCGGCGGGTCAGGGTGGGGAGGACAGTATCGTTGAACAGGGCGTAGAGACCGGCCAGCAGCAAAGCGCCCAGCACTACGCAAAGCAAAATTTTGACAGCGGTGTCCACATACCCCTCCCCGGTATTTTCAGAGAGTTTCTCCTTGGCCTGCAAGGCTTTCATCGTGACAGCGGTGCGGAACTTGATAACCTGATTTCTGATTTTCTTCATTGTGATTTCCTCCATAATTTAAGATTTTTGTTTTTGAAGTTACATTCCGGTCATCTGCTGACCGGGCTGAGGCGCTTCCTGCGCGGAAGCTGTCTGCGCAGGCGCATCCGCCTGCGCCATCGCAATGGCCTGATGGTAGGCATCCAGCACAGCTCCATGGAGCTGCTCCCTAAATTCGGCGGTTACGGGGAAACAGACTTCCTTATAACCGTCCTGTGTCTTACGGCTGGGCATGGAAACGAACAGGCCGTCTCTACCGCCCTCGACGACTTTGATTCCCCGGACGGCAAAGCAGCCGCCGATGGTTGCCGAGGCATACGCCCTTGTTCCTCCCTGTGAGCCGGGCGGGTACATGGAAGTGATGCGGATATCCAGTTCTGTCATGGTGGTTCCTCCTTTTTTTCTTCTGCCTTTTCATGGGAAAAGCGTCCTTTCTGTTTCTTTTCAGTAAAAACAGGTGGACAATGCCGCCTGCTAAAACTGCATGATTGGTCCTTGCGTCATCGACTGTCCAGGCGGTTCAAAATCTACCTGCCTAAAGCCGATACGGTCAACGTAGTGGAAGGTGCTGCCGGATTCATCATAAAGCTCCAGCACATCGCTCATGGAAATGATGTGTCCGGTATAACTGGCCGGGTAGTCAAGGTAGAACTTGGTATAAAGCGCGGCCAGGTCATTGGTTTCTACCGCGCCGTCATACACCTGCTGGTAATTTTCCAGATCAGGCGAGCCGAAGTTTTTGCACAGTTCGTCATAGCTGACGAATTTCATCCGGATATCCACATCAGGCTTGAGCTGCCAGATACGGCAGTTCTTTAATACCTCCATTTCGCGGGCGTCCCTGGGGGCGCTCATCAGCCGGTCAAACATCCCGTCTGTCCACTGGACCTCACGGATATTCCGCTGCTTTGTAAGGAAATCAATTAATTCCGGCCCCTCAAACATGGGATCAACCACAGCGCGGCCATCCGACACACGGCCCACCCGGTTTCCGTAGTAGACGATGATGCCGCTTTCAATGCGAATCGGTTTCATAGCCGTTCCCTCCCTTTATGTCATGGTCATGCCTCCGTTTTTTTGTCCCTGACGGAATGCTTCGAGTTCTTCCTGTGATGGATAAACCAGTTCTCCCTTTACCACCTCCATAACCGCAAAGTCATCCCGGTCACAAATCAGCACCCGGTACTGATAGGGCTTCTGCATTTCCATATAGCCCATGACCTCCTGCGGGGAGCACAGCCAGACGCCCGCAGCATACCGTCCATCGGGCAGAAAACTGTAACCGGAGTATTGCGGCGCATGACTGGAAAGATCTAACGCGCCGGATGGGCGGATCTGCGAAAGCTGCAGCTTGGCCTCATCGGGCAGAAGCTCCGGCTTCAGCGTCCCCATCACATCGCCGCGCAGGAACCGGCACTGCTCTCCGGTGGACAGGGAAACCAGAAATACCGACCGCCCAATGGGATTGGGATTCGCCCCATTGCCGCCTGTGCAAAAGAAAAGCTGCCCCGGATGATCTTCGGGCAGCACAGACTGTGGCAGGACAACCACCTTATTTTTCAGGGAAAATCCAAAGCCGGTCTGGTCACAATCCTCATGTGTAAAGATTCGCATCGGTTTATCCCTCCTTTTTCTGGAGCAGAGTGCTCAATTCGCCAATCAGTTCCAGCCTTGTGGCATCCGGCATGGATTTGAACGCCGCCCGCACATAGGCTTCCACGGCTTCCGGGGACTGGTCGCCAGCTTCCACGATGTCCACCTTGCGCACCGTCACCCTGCCGTCCGCAAGGCCGAGACGCACAATGTCACCGTATTCCATCTTTGCCGCGTCCCGCAATGCCTTGGGAATCAGCACACGGCCTTTCCCATCCACCAACTTATAAATCGGTTTATTTGTCAAGATATCCTCCTTCCTCCAGCGCCTGCCTGACATCTTCAAACGGAATCCCCAAATCCTCCAGCAGTCCAAGCAGGGGATGGGTTACCGTTTTAAACGGTTCCTCATGGCCTATTAGCAGGACACCAGGGAGTGTTTCCACTGTCAGGTCGCTGTCTTTGGGAATCCCCGCCGCTTCCAGCATGATGTTCGGGATGGAAAGGACGTTCCCTTCCGGCGGTGCCGGTGTCATTTTCTTTTCTGACTGATTCATATTGCCTCACTTTCCGAGCCGGTCGGCTCTGCTATCGCATAGCGGTCATCCTCGTCCTCATCATATAGGGAAAACAGATGAAGCTGCCTTGGCTCTGTCCGTTCCTGTTCTCTTGGATCGTAATTGGTGATGATGACCTCCGGGAATTCACAGCCCCCGTCATAACGCTGGGCCAGGTTGTTGATGCGGGTGACGGCTGTGATGGTATAACCGGCATACAGTTCCCGGATAAATTCGCAGTCGTTGTAGCTGACCATCCATTTCCCCTTACTCACAGCCAGCGCATCCCTAAGCCGTGTGTGATCCTCTTTCCGGAACACCACGGCATAGTGACCCTCCGTTTCATAATAAGGCGGATCGCAATAGAAAAAGGCGTTCTCCCGGTCATACTGCCGGATCAGCGCCTCAAAGTCTTTGTTTTCCACCACGGTATCCGAAAGCCTGCGGGATGCCTGCCAGATGGCCGCAAAGCATTTCCGCACATCAAAGGGCTGGCAGCCATACGAGGTACATCCGCTCCCATAGCTGTAACGGATGAGCTTAAAAAATGCCGCCGCACGCTTGACGTCCGTCACCTCCGCATTCTCCTGCAGAATCGCTTTTATTTCCTCGTACTCCGGCGGCGGCAGGGAAATCTCGGCCAGCTCCAGTTCCTCGTTCAAGAACCGGGTGTCGAATTCCTGTTTGTCGAGGAAGTTACGGATTACGGTAAACTCATCACGGCTGTTGATGGGCAGGAACCCCAGTTCACGCAGGAGCGATCCCGTCCGGTTCTTCACACAGTAGAACAGGTTGGCCAGATTGGAATTGTAATCGTTGTAGACCTCCATGCACCTCTGGTCGGGCGGCTTCCCGAACAGCACCCAGCCACCGCCGCCGAATACCTCAATATAACGGTCAAACTTAGCCGGGAACATGGTATAAATCAACTTGCGGAGGGCCTTTTTACCGCCCACCCAACTAATAAAGCTGTTGATGCCGCATCACCTCCTTTGCCTGCGGCGGTCGTTATCTGTCATTTCATCTCCATGCCGGAATAGGAAGGTTCCTTCTTCATAACGCCGCAAGCTGTTCCAGCGCTGCCTGCTGAAATTCCGTAAGGCTCATATCCCAGTCGATAAATCCCCAGTCATCTGGATAATAACCGCCATGTTCATCCAACGGAAACGGCCCCCGGCACAGGATGGTTCCCCAGTGGTTGACCATCACAGACCGTTTGATCTCGGCAAAGCTGCCGTCCAAATCATCAGAATCCCGTACATCATAACAAAAAAGCCCCTCCGGGACAGTGTCACGGTCGAGGCGCATATTGGTGAAAAGGACGGGCTTCCCGTCAATCTCCGCCAGCATATATCCTTCTTTTGTCGCATCAAATACTGCCATCGCATATTCCTTTCTCTGCTTTTACTGCATGGTCATTCCGGGAGTCGGTCTGGTATACTCCGGCACAAAGGGTTTCTCATTGCGGGCGATGGAGCCGTAGGGTGTGGCGACAAAACCATTGCCCTGCAGGTAACGCTCCCCATAGCCTTTAAAATCGAATCTGGAAAATGCCGGATCGTTTACATCGAAATCGGCTTCTTTCAGGACATATTCCGCATAGGCTTCCGGGGAGAGAATAATGGGATCGTAATCATAACAGTCCAGATTCTCTGCAATATCCAACTGCATATCGAGGTCATTGCAGACCTCCAGCTCCAGCACAGCCTTATATTTCACCAGTGTCCGCCTGTCCGGAAACGCCTGTATCTTCCCTGCTAACGTGTTCAGCCTGCCAATGTCCTCGTCACCAGCAAGCTGGTATTTCAGGGAGGGGAGGATGCTCTCTGCCTCGGCAATCACACAGGTGTCAAAGGTGCTTTCTCCAAGTGAAGCAAGCGCCAACCGCATGGCCTGCTCATCGGCGGGTAATTCCAGCCACACGCCGCTGTCCATAACCGGAACGTTGTTCACGCTTTCCAGCCGCAGGGAAATCAGACCGCTGTGTCTGTCCGGCTGTTCCGGCAGATGAACGCCGTCATAGACCTCCTGCCAATCCTTCGAGCTGCAGTATACATAACCCTGCGAGGTAAAGGTACCCTGCTCATTACGGCGGAGTGCCTGACCGACCTTTTCCTCATCCAGCAGGTCGAACACCTCGTCAGGCAGGTCCTGAATCAGATCCAGCATTCCACTCTGCATACAGATTGCGCCGAGATCATAATCATTGATGACGCCGGGATGAAACTCAAAACTATCCACGTTGTAGGCGGCATTGATCAGTTCCTTCATACTCATGGGGTGGTCGATATCGGCGTCCTGCCGGAGTTTCAGAATCCCTTCATAGGCTCCAAGCTGCGTTTCATTCATCCGGCCTGCCTTAACCGCCAGCAGATTTAATTCCTCCAGCGTTTTACTGCCCGATAGAGTCAGGGCGGATCTGACAAAACTGAGAAACCCTCTGAAGCCATGCAGTTCATAACCGCCGCCCTCCGGCACATGGGCGCGCTGCAAGGCATCGTCTACCTCATACCGGCTGGCTGGCAGTTCTAAATCCGCGCCGTGATAGCCACGCCGCCCCCGGTATTGATTGGCTATGATAGTCACCTGCATCTACATTCCTCCCATTCTTATCCCAAATCCCTGTGACTGGCCGGATTTCAATTCCTGCTCTGTTTGAATCACAAAATTGTTTCCAGGCTGCCAAAAGCACACATACATCTCACCGTTGTCCACTTCGATGGAACGCTGTTCAAAACCCTCTCCAAACCCATCACTGCATTGTCCCGCCCATTCCTCCTTCAGTTCCTCTAATTCTCCCTCCGACAGTTCCCCATACGCCTGCACTTCCAAAACTCCCCACAGCTTTCCGTCCCATTCCTCGACCGTGGGAGTCATGGAGTAAACCTTCCGCTCCAGCAGCTTATTGTTCAGATAGGGGGCAAGCACCCGTTCCCCCTCGAATTCCAGCGACTCCTTCTTCAGGAAATCCCGCAACAGTTTCTCGTACTCACATAAATCATAAGCATCTATTTCCTGTGGCTGGTCAGAGTACCCCCATTCATGTCTGGTAAACAGGTTCGCGGCCAGAGGGCTGAACAGCTTAAAGGAGGACAATTCCTCCGGAAGCGGCTGTATCGTATTCCGCTCATTCACCACCAGCCCGCAGGTGGTCTGTATGGCACCTTCTTCCTTCATCATGGCTTTTCCAAGGGCGGTAAAATTTAAAAACCTTGCTGTGAATTTATCAACATAGTAACTGTCACTAATCTCCAGCGCTCTATGAGCGAAGTCCGCCGGTTCTTTAAACTCCTTCGGTTCCATAACAATCCGATAATCCCCCAGAGTCTCCACAATCTGAATCGCTCTTTCCATTGTGCTGGGGGCTTCCGCTTCCAGTGCTGCAAATAGTGTTTTTTGCTGCGTTCTTGTACCATCTAATTTCATATTCAGCGCTGCGGCAAAACGATTCAGTTCCGGTATGGAACTGCCACAGGGCAGACGTTCCTTCAGCCCCTCCAGCTCATCCAGAACATGAAATTGCCGGAAGTCCTCCAAACTGGATATTCTAAGTTTATTCCTTAAATAATCCAGTCTCATATCCGGCACAGGCAGATAGAATGAATCCACTTTTTTATCCTTGTAACAGGACACCTTCAGCAGACTGTTTTTCTCATAATTTGGATCAGGCAGGCATTTTCCATCATAGAGCGGCTCCAGCGCCTCGCCGGTTCTGAAGGCATAGCCTGATTGTGTGAATTGTCCGGCGTGATTTTCCGCATACGTCCGGCCAAATACCTCATAATCCAAAGCGGCGGCGAGTTCTTCCGGTATCTGGTCATAATCCTTCTGAATCAGATATTTCCCCAGCTCTGCCTCTGTCCGGACATCCGGATAAAACGCAAATTTATTCAGGTTGCAGGACAGGTTCACAAGTTCCATCAGGGTATACGGCTTTTCAATCTGCACAGCGGCTCCGAAGATTTCCCGCTCCTGTTCCGTCATGCCCTCCATCCGTCTGGCGAGGAAATCGAGTTCCTCCAGACTGTGGTATGTGGCTGGTTTCCCTGTCAAAAAGTCCGCCAGACCATCTACGGGGGACTTTACATCATGGATTTCTATTTTCGGGTATTCCTTCGCTTCCTCCAGCTTGGCATAGGCTTCGCCAAGTTCAGCGGATGAGGATGGCAGCTTTAACCACACGCCCTGATCTTCGCCATCGGTTAAATAGATTTCAAGCATTCTTTACCCTCCGTTTCCTTCAAAATGACAGCCGGGCCATAGCGCCGGATCAGGAACGCGGTGATAATCAGCCAGAAGGCTTCATCACTCACCAACTCCGGATCGGTCAGTTCCGAAAGGCTGATGTGTTTGGTTCCTTTGTATAAGTCTTTTGCTGTATGAAACAAAACATAGCCGTCCAGATCCACACCGTGAATATGGATGGATGAAAAATCAATCAAATCCGGACGCACCGCCGCCTCGGCTTTGCTCCAGAGGAACATATCTGCGGTCAGAAGGTACAGGGCGGCGCACCACGCAGACTCATCCTGCATCTTTGTACGTTCCTTCCACTGTCGTTCAAAGCATCGGAAATGCCTGCGGTCAGAGAATAACGTCCGTGGTCTGGCCGACAGGCGCGACACGCGGCTCACAAAGGGGCGTTCCCGTACCTCTGCGGTAAGTACGCCCAACAGCTCATGAAAGGGGACACAGCCCGTCACAAGCCGTTCACGCAGGCAGACGCAGCCAGCAGGGTTTGTATCTTTTTTCTTTCTGCCTTGCTGTGAGCAGCAGCTACCGTCATCGCCACAAACGCTGTATTCAAAGCGGCTCACCGTCATTCCGCTTCTGCGGGGTGTGAAGCCAGGAATCATCTGCATCTCAAACTCGGTATTGGCATATGGTGTACTGGCCATAAATTTTGCAGTCATGGTTCTCAGTCCTTTCTCTCAAAATAAGTGTTCACCTTCAATCGCTTTAAAAATAAAAAAACCGGTTATATTCTCACATGAAGAACATAATCGGTCTTACTTATTTCTCTTTTTTATTCATTTGCAGTTCCATCATCTACTGCATTTTCATGCCCCGTGTAAACAACGCCTGCATGGATTCTTCCTGAACCATCCGGCATTTTTCCTTTGCCTGCTGAACCAGCTCCAGCGCTTCCTCCAATGCCGCTTTTTCTGTTTCCGAATCGACCGTGGATCTCAGCGCTGTTTTTATTGTCTTTTCTGCCTGTGATAAATCGGTTCTCACGCGTTCATAATGCATCATTGTATCAGCCTCCCTGAATGTGGTATCTATATCCATTTTACTTTTAGCCGCATCCTGGCGGGCTTTATCCAAACCACATAGTTTCCAGCCGATCCAGCCACGCCATATCCATCTCGCCTGCCTCACAGGTGACTTTCTCCATGGTGTATCCCTTTTCCTGCAGTCCTTCCCGGATATTCTGCAGACAGTAATTTGAAAAACTTTCCGCTTCAGCCTCGTTTTCGTCATGGCACGAGAACGTATACTCCACTTTTACCTTGTACCCGGAAAACGTAAAATCCAGGTTACTGGTGATATTTTGGGAAAGTGTGCTGTCTTTCTCGAATGCGCTCCTGATGTCATTGACTATTTTTTCTTTCATCCCTTCAAACATCAGGCGATTGCATTCCCCGTCAGCAAAACCGGTATGGAATAATACGGCGGTGTTTACTTCGTAATCTTTCATTGGCATAATTCCTCACTTCCATCTGGTATTACCCTTCATTTTGGGATATAAAAATAAATCCTCTTAGATTCGTTTCGGTATAAAAACGTCTCTGTTCCTCTTGTAATCTGTTATTCCATTTTCATCTGTGTGGTCTGGATGTCTGGAGCCTCTAAAAGCTGGGCATCTAAAAAGAAATATCCTGTCATCCGCTTCATACTTTCAAAATCCTCAAACTCCGGCATGCACACGGATACCGTCATCGCATCCAGAATCCGGTTCTTGCCCTGTTCACGGGAAAGCTCCAGATAATTTCCCCAATAACCGTCCGCGCCAGTATGGATTTCCTCATAGCGCCCATCCACATTGATCAGGTATTTTGCGGTATCAACTCCAATTTCTTTTTCCATGACATCCTGACCCTTGTACATACAGCCGTCCACATAGGTGTCGATTGTTTCCTTCGGCGCCATATAAAGCGTCATAGTACGGGACATCTCATCCGGGTATTCCTCTATTGGTTCTTCCGTTAAAACAACCTTTGCCACAAAGTTGCGCGGCGGTTTGCAGTCCGCCACCAGACTTGCCAGCTTCTTCCCCTTAAATTCTTCAAAATACATTGGATCGCCAAATTGAAATCGTTTCGGGCATGTCACAGAATAGATTTCCTTTTTCATGGATTCCGTTCCTCCTTCTATGAATCATCAACAGAATTTGACTACAACCAGATAAAAGCCATGTTCTCCAAAAATGAAGAGCATGGCTTGCTATCAAGTGAAATCCACCATATAGGCCGTCCTGCATATTTTCCGGTATTCATTCCCTTTCAGCGCATCTCCTGAGTAACGGCGAACCTTCCGGTTCAGATACCGCCTGTTCAGGGAAAGTCGGTGTTTCAGTTCTCCCCTATAGCTGTATGATCCGTTTCCTCTCGACCAGCAATTTCTTTTCTCTCTGGCTGTCCCGGATCTTGGTTTCTGTAATGGCATTGTTTCCTCATTCCTCCTTTTTTGATTGTCAGTACAGCATTATACCTTTTTCTTTCGCAAAAGCTACCCCAATAACCAACAAACAATTGATGACTTTCCATTAAAAATGGACAATAAAAAAACTGGCCTCCAGGTCATCCCCAGCCTCCAGTTACAATCCTAATCTATGTCAACGCTATACACACTTTACCTTTCTATCTGTGTATGCAGTTTCTATTTCCCTCACTTTTTAACGCTATGCACATGATACACATAAAAAATCCTTACTCCATTTTACGTCTAACAGCAGGATATTGGGCGCTTCCATCAGGATGCGAAGCAGATATAACCGCCTTTTTTCCCCTCCGGAAAGCTTATCAATCACGGTATACTGCATACTGGATGGGAACAGAAAACGTTCCAGCATCTGAGAGGCGCTGATGCTGCCATCCTTCGTCTTCACATACTCTGCGGCCCCGCGAATATAGTCGATCACCTTGACGCTTCCGTCCATAGCTTCATTTTCCTGGGAAAAATATCCCATCTTAACGGTCTGGCCGACGGTCACTATGCCTCCATCCGGCTCAAGCCATCCGGCGATTATCTTCATCAGCGTCGACTTTCCGCTTCCGTTGGGTCCGATGATGCCAATGCGGTCATTTTTTAAAAAGATATAAGTAAAATCTTTCATCAGGACCTTATCGCCAAATGCCTTGCTGATGCTCTCCAGCTCCACCGTCGTGCGGCCCAGACGGCTGGATACGGAGTCCAGCTCCACATTCTGATCCGCCTCCGGCCCCTTCTGATCACGCAGTGTCTCAAACCTCTCAATATGGGCCTTCTGCTTGGTTGAGCGGGCCCGGGCGCCGCGCTGCATCCATTCCAGCTCCACCTTTAAGATGGACTGTCTTTTGCGTTCCGTGGCCTGCTCCATATCGAGGCGCTGCGCCTTCTGCTCCAGATATCCTTCGTAATTGGCCTGATAGCTGTATAATTTACCTTTGTCCAGCTCCACGATCCGGTTCGTCACACTGTCCAGAAAATACCGGTCATGGGTTACCATTAAGAGCGCTCCGTTAAACCGTCGCAGATACGTCTCCAGCCAGTCCGCCATGGCGCTGTCTAAATGGTTGGTCGGCTCATCCAAGACCAGTAAATCAGGAGTGGAAAGGAGGACGCTTACCAGCGCAACCCGCTTTCTCTGTCCGCCCGACAGAGTCTCCACACGATCATCGAAATCCGTGAATCCCAGCTTTGTGAGCATGGTTTTCGCCTGACTCTCCAGATCCCACATCGGAAAGTCACCCTCACCTGCGTTCAGCGAAGCGTGGGCATGTCCCTCATTCTCACGGACGATGCTTTCCAGTATCGTATCGCCCTCATGGAACTTCGGATTCTGTGACAAAAAGCGGATATCCAGATTCCGTCCGCGCACCACGCTCCCTTCATCCGGCTCCTCCAGTCCTGCCACGATCTTTAACAGAGTCGATTTTCCCGTCCCATTGATACCGATGAGGCCGATCTTTTCCCCCTCGTTGATGCTGAAGCTGGTATCATCAAAGAGAAGCCGCTCCGTGTATGATTTTGTTAAGTGTTCTATTGTTAATAAATTCATCTCAGTCTTTCGTCTCCCCGTTCCTTAATCGCCGCCTGCGTCTGATCGCCTGAATATGGAAATCAGAAATTCTTCTATTCAATCACCAGTTCCACAGGGCAGTGGTCGGAGCCAAGTACTTCCGTATGGATATCCGCACTGACCAGCCTGTCCTTCAGCGCTTCTGAGACACAGAAATAATCAATTCTCCATCCTGCATTCTTAGATCTTGCGCTGAACCGGTAGGACCACCAGGAGTATATCTCTTCTCTGTCCGGATAGAACCATCGGAACGTATCGATAAATCCTGCATCGAGAAGATCCGTAAACTTTCCTCGCTCTTCGTCTGTAAAACCGGCGTTCTTCCGGTTTGTCTTCGGATTTTTCAAATCAATTTCCTTATGGGCCACATTTAAATCGCCGCAGAAAATAACCGGTTTCTTCTCTTCCAGCCCTTTTAAATACCGGAGAAATGCATCCTCCCATACCATACGGTAAGGCAGACGCGCCAGACCATCCTTAGAATTGGGGGTGTAGCAGGTAACCACATAGTAATCTGAGAATTCGGCGGTTATTACACGGCCTTCATGATCGTGTTCCTCGATTCCGATTCCATACGCCACAGATAACGGTTCTTCTTTGGTGAACATGGCGGTGCCGGAATACCCCTTCTTCTCCGCATAGTTCCAGTACTGATGGTAGCCTGACAGCTCCAGTTCAATCTGCCCTTCTGAGAGCTTACTCTCCTGAATACAGAAAATATCCGCGTCCACTTCTTTAAAATAATCTAAAAAGCCTTTTCCCACGCACGCGCGAAGGCCATTTACATTCCATGATATCAGTTTTTTCATTTCACAGTCTCTCCTTAGACAATAGATAATGTTAGTATAGCATTTTCCATGACAATAGAAAAGATGAATCTTGGTGGAAATTTTCATGCCCTCAAATGAAAATTTTTCAGGTATGACGGTTCTGGTTCCTGTTTACAGACCGCAGCAATGAAGGAATCCCTGAGAATTATTCTCAAGTTGATTCCTCACTGACAGGGTGGTATACTGCCACTGAATACGTGGAAAGGAGGACGAATCTATATGAAGCATTTAAACAGCCTGGCAGCGCTGGCGCTGTCAGTATCCATGGGTATTTCCGGCTGTGCGCTGGCGCCGGCATCCTCTGCTTCTTCTGAGACAGTCTCTTCTACATATGAAAAAAATACGGAAAACACAGAAATCGACACAATCGAGGAAACCGCCGAAACCGTTCCTCCGGATTCTCAGGAGCATGCCCCCGAAACACCGGAAGAAAGCACGTCAGAAACAGAAACGGAAGCAGAAGCAAAAACAGAAAGAGAAAGAGCCGCCGCATTTGCGCAGAAAATAAAAAAAGCCGTCGCGGCGGCCGATATGGAGGAACTGGCAGATCTCTGCGGCTATCCAGTCTGCATTACTCTGGAATACGGAGACAGCCGGGAGCTTGAGACGCGGGAGGATTTTACTGCACTCGGGGCAGATACTCTGTTTACACAGAAAGTAAAAGACACCATCGCCGCAGTGCAGGAATCGGAGCTTGAATTCTGCGGCGCTGGTGTAATGATGGGCGAAAATGGCACAATTGTCTTTCATGACGTAAATGGAACTATGATGATAACAGGAATTAATTTATCTGACTGATCCGATTAAAAGTATCTGTCTGTCAAAAAACATGGGGAGTCCGGCTCACCGGGCTTCCCAGCCCGGAACGTGTCTGAAAACATTTCTATGAAATCAAAAACGGGGGTTCACATAACCGGCACCCATAGCTGAATCTCACTTTCCCCATGTTCGTCCAACTGTTCCCCATATCGGGCAAAATCATACCGTCTGTCCTCGTCAAACCGACAGGTAGAATCCGGAAACCATTCCCCATAAATATACTCCACCACAGGCTGAAGGCTGTCCTCATTTCTTCCGCGGAAGGAAAACACGACACAGCGGCCGGCCGGCAGTGTAAATTTCTGCATTCCCTTCGGAGCCGTGTATTCCTGCATAACCTCCGCGCCCGCAATATACCGAAAAACCTGATCCAGTCCCTTACAGGGGTAATAGGAGTAGTCATTGATCCCGATCAGGAATTCCTTATTCGTACACCCGGAAATTCTGTCCTTTTTTGCATGAAACCGTCTCCAGCATCTTCCGATTCCTGCAAATCCGCCCTTTGTGGAACTACAGTAACCGACGACAGACAGTTCCTTCGCTTCCCTCATGGTTACAGTAATTATCCTGTCTCCCCGCAGCTTTTCCCGGCGGAAAACATCGTATTTCAGCTGAAGAGGGAAAAAATCCCCTTTTTTCCGGTAGCGGGAGGGGCTGTGCTGAAAGTACTTCTGAAACGCTCTGGAAAATGATCGCTGTGTCTCGTATCCGGACGCCAGCGCGATCTCCAGAACCGGGCGGTCTGTCCATACCAGCAGCCGGGCTGCCTCAGTCAGCCTGCGCCTCGTAAGATAGGTGTGCAGGGGAAAGCCGGCCACAGATGCAAACATCCGGTGCAGATGGTATCTGGAATAATGAAAGATGGAGGCTATACTCTCTAAATCCATCTTCTCTTCCATCAGATGCTCTTCTATATAATCTATTACTGCCGCTATTTCTTCTATATTATTTCTTTTATGATTAGCGGCGCCTGCCTCCTGCTGATCCACCGCCTCCGGCTGATTTCCCATACGCTTTCCCTCCGGTTTTTTTCTTTATTATACCAGAAAATACAACCGGTTTTATCACATTTCTTGCTTCCTGCCGCCACAGAAAAAAAGCCGGGATACTACATCTAAGGCAGTTTCCCGGCTCTGATAACTGTATATTTAACTGTTCTCTGCTTTCGTCATCCATTTCTTCCGTTCTACGAAACGTCCCATTACGAAAGCCATGATGCCGACGCCGATTCCAGTCTGAACGCAGAACAGCAGGCTTTCCACCTCCCCTGGGAGCTCACCCTGAATCAGGGTTTCCATAACCGGAGTAAACCACGGCTCATACTCTTCTCCGCGGATCTCCGCCACCATCTGGCTTCCCGCATCATCGGATCCCCCAAATTCTGCACCTTTCAGCGCAAACAGGGGAACGATTGCGATCAGACAGGCAATGACCAGTAAAACGGTTACAATTATTTTCTTATTCTTATCCATCTTATTTTGCCTCCTCGTTACGAGCACTTGGCGGACGTCCTTTGGCCGCTTACGTGCGATACATGTCATCTCCACTTAGTGAGGTTTTTCACGAACTTAGTGGTGTGGCTTTGCAAATCCAATACTGGTTAGCTCCGGCCCGGCATAGGATTCCAGTGCAATGATGATAACCGTGGTGAGTATTCCTTCAATCAGGGCCAGCGGCAGCTGTGTCGGCGCAAACACGCCCAAAAACTTCACCGCCGATAAAGCCACACCGCCCGGCTCCGCAGGATAGGCTAACGCCAGCTGAAAACTGGTTACGCAGTATGTAAAGAGATCGCCAAGGGCAGCCGCAAGAAATACGGATACATAACGGTTTACCTTTAGCTTTCCGCATAATTTATAGATACCAAAGGCCACGAACGGCCCCGCAATCGCCATGGAGAAGGTATTGGCCCCCAGTGTCGTCAGTCCCCCGTGTGCCAGCAGCACCGCCTGGAAAATCAGTACGATAATTCCGAGAATGCTCACGGAGGCCGGTCCGAACAGGATCGCTCCCAGACCGGTTCCTGTCATATGGGAACAGCTTCCCGTAACAGACGGAATCTTCAGGGATGAGATCACAAAAATAAACGCCCCGGCCATGGCAAGCACGGTAATGTTCTTTCTGTTTTGCCCCAGTGTGCGGCGGATAGAGAAAAATCCTGCTGCCAGAAACGGCACGCAGACAGCCCCCCATGCCAGACAGTAGCCAAAGGGCAGATACCCCTCCATAATGTGCATCGCATACGAGACCGGCATCACGCCGAACACAAATGCAAGTGCGACTGCAAGTGTCATGATTCTTCTTTCTTTCTTCGTCATTTCTATTCTCCCTTCAAAAAAAATAAGCACCTTATCCGATGATTCCCACTCATCAGACCGGTACTTTAACGACAGCCCCTCCACTTCGCTTCTATCTCCTGTTTTCACGGAAATATCCGGATTTCCGGACGCAAAAGGGGGCATCGGCCTCCGGTCATCGCTCGTAACCGGACGCATCGTATCGCAACAGGCAGGTCTTCTGACTCAAGGTTCAACACAGCAGCTCATCTTCCCGGTTACCCAGTGATCTATTGAGCCCTGCTCCTCTTTTACAGCGGCGGGACCGTAAGGGACTTTCACCCTTTTCCCTATTATCCTGCGGAGAATTTCACAGGCACCTCTTGCGTAATTCTATTGTATTGTACACTTAACTAACTCCGGCTGTCAAATACATTTGACATTGTCCATTCCTGTTCTTACCGGCACAGCAGTTGTTCCAGTTCCTCCGTATCCTTCACATATGTACCATCCGGCACAATCCCGTGGGCCGCCAGCCGGCTGCACACGTCCATCAGGACCGGTTTTCTTAGATTTGCCTGCACTATCACGCTTTCATCCTGGAAAATGCGGCACGGCGCGTCATCCGCAATCAGGCGCCCTCCGGAAAATACCAGCGCCCTGTCCGCCCATCTCCAGGTAAAATCCACATCATGGGTGGAAATTAAAAGAGTTTTCCCCATATTCCACAGCTTATCCAGAACCGCCTCAAAAATCGCCGCATTCAGCGGGTCCAGCGACGCCGTCGGCTCATCAAACAGAAAGAGCTCCGACTCCATCGCAACAATATCGGCAATACAGACCCGTTTCTTTTCACCGCCGCTCAGGTAATGGGGCGGCCGGTCTTTCATTTCCGTTAAATTCATGCATTCAAGGGCTTCATCCACGCGCCGTTTCACTTCCATGACCGGAAGCTTTAAGTTCATGGGGCCAAAGGATACCTCCGCCGCCACGGTTGACGCAATAATCTGGTTATCCGCCTCCTGAAACACGATTCCAACGTGTTTTCGCAGTTCCTTCCGGTTCTTTTTCGTAATTTCAGTCCCCCGGTATAAGATTCTTCCGGAATCCGGCGTCAGCACCCCGTTCAGGTTCAGAAAACACGTGGATTTTCCTGCTCCGTTGGATCCCAGCACCGCGATCCGTTCCCGCTGTCTGACTGATACATTCACATCCTGAAGCGCAATTTTCTTCCCGTCATAGGAATAACAGAGATGCTCTGTCTCCAGAATCACATCTCCTCCGTTCACCTCCACATACTCACCGCCTTTCCTCTCATTTTCCCTGTACTCCTGCCGGAACACGCAGTTCATGGCCACAGGACGGTTCCCCGCCGCAGCCGTCAGAACACCAGCCATACTGCCGCAGTCATCAGCAGATATCCCACCGCCGCCGCTGCCTGGCCGGCCTTAATCCGTTTCTCCTCCTCCAGGAAACAGAGATCTCCGTCGTAACACCGGGATAATAGAGAGTCATAATACGTGTCCGCCTTTTTTAACGATATCACCAGCAGATTACCGGCGGTACTTCCAAAGGTGCGGCAGGATGTCCTGAAATCACAGGTCCCGAGCCGGGAGCCCGCAGCCTGTTTCATCTGGCTGTAAGTATCGCTCAGCACGAAAATGAAGCGGTAAATCAGGTACATCAGTTCCACGATCATTTTCGGCACGTGAATCCGCTTCATGACTCCGATCATCTCGCTGGCCGGTGTGGCAAGCGTCATCATGTACATGGCACTCACAGCCCCCAGCGCTCTGGTAAACAGCCCCACCGCCTGGATAAGCCCGTTCTTGGTCACATAGAGTGAAAACCACGGAGCACTAATATACCAGTCTCCATAGGGCATTCGCGATATTCCCACCGCAATCGCCACGGTTCCCATAAAAAGGAAAGCGAGCGGAATGGTCAGCAGTTTTAGATACCGTACCGGCGCCAGACCTCCTGCAATCACCGTTATGCAGGCCATGGTAAGAATTACAAATACCGACACCGCCAGTTTGTCCGCCGCGATGCACAGGCAGAGCGCCGCCATGCCCACCGCCATCTTGAGCCCCGCATTCCAGCTTCGAAGCCTTGATTCACAGGCATAGAAATCAATGGAATACGCCGCATCGTGTTTATGACCTCTGTGTATTGTGTTCACCTCCTTTAATTTATTTACCGGCACTGGCCGATATGACTTATTATATAACGGGAGGCGGTGTATGGCAATTGAAATGAAAGATTACTCCTTCCGGGCCGCACGCTTCCGGTACCACACATACCACACCGTAAAAAACACAATCCCATACACCGACGCCAGCGGTACCGCCAGTCCGATATCAAACAGGCTGGCGCCTTCCTTCAGGCTGAACACATATGACAGCGGCACTCTCACAAGAAATGACGCGGTTATTCCCTGCAGCATAACAGGGAGCGACATGCCGTGACCGTTAAAGTAACCGATGTAGCTGAATACAATACAGGTAAGAACCGCCTCAAAGCTGAAGCCCTTTAAGTACTCCGCCGCACGCATAATATATGCCTCATTGGCGGTGAACAGCGACGCCGGAAGATCCCCTCTGAAAAATGTAACCCCAAAGATAAGCACTCCGACACAGACGCCAAGCCCCATGCCTGTGAGCATCGCCTTCCTGGCCCGCTCCTCTTTTCCTGCGCCCACATTCTGGGCCACAAAGGCCGACATGGACTGCATCAGAGCGGAAGGAATCAGCATGACAAAGGAGATAACCTTCTGAGCGATTCCATAGCCGGAAGATGCCTCGAGACCAATACCGTTTACGATGGCACAGAGAATTAAAAATGATATATTTGTCAGCAATTCCTGAAGCGCCAACGGTATTCCCAGCTTCAGAAAGATCGGAATCTCGCGGTTAAACCGGATATCGCTTCTTTTTACCGTAAACGGGAGTTCCTGTCTGCGGATAATCAGCAGGGACAGGACCACGCTGACAGCCTGGGCCAGAATCGTGGCCAGCGCGGCGCCCGCTACATTCATATGAAAGACTGCTACAAAAAGCAGATCTCCAATAACATTGACGATACAGGCAATCAATACAAAGATCAGAGGAAGCTTTGAGTTGCCAAGCCCACGGAAAATACCGCTGATCACGTTATATGCCACTACGAATACAATTCCCACACCGCAGATTCTTACATACTGAACCGTCAGCTCATAGGCCTGCTCCGGGGCATTGAGAAGCGATGCAAACACTGGGGCCATAAGCAGAAGCAGGGCCATAATCACCACGGTGAATATTACAAAAAAACAGACCGTTCCGCCAATAACACCGCCGATCCGTTCATTCCGCTTCTCTCCCAGATACCGGCTGATCAAAACCGTCACGCCCATGACCAGGGCGGTTATAACGAATGTAACCAGGTTAATGACATTGCTTCCCGTGGCTACTGCCGAGATGCCCGCGTCCGTTCCAAACTGTCCCACAACGAGCAGATCAACCGCGCCGTACATCGCCTGCAGGATCAGGGCTCCAAGCACAGGGATCATAAATTTAACAAGCTTTCCCACGATACTTCCCTGTGTAAAATCATCTGATAACGAGTTATTCTTTGACATCATTTCCTCCTTTTTATCGTTCCAGGTTCGCAAGCATGGTTTCCGCGACCCTCATAAATGTATTTAAATCCTCCTGGGGGATCCCCTCTATGAGCAGCTCCTCCGTCTTTTGGATCTCCTGCTGCAGCGCAGTTCTGATTTCATCCGCCGCCTCCGTAAACTGAATTTTTTTGTATCTCCCGTCTTCCTCACTGCTGACCCTCTGGATCATCTTTCTGCTCTCAAGTGTTTTCAGAAGCTCCGTAGCCGTAGACGGACGCAGTCCAAATTCTTTTTCAATGTCCTTCTGGTACAGCGGCCTGTCCCTGCCGTCAACCAGTATGAAATCCAGAATCCTTCCCTGAATCTCTGTAATTCCAAAATTTTTTCCCATTTTTTCTGATCTGCGCCTTAAGCGTATGGATATTTTATTGATAAGTTTTCCGGTGTCCATTGTATTCCTCCAGGTTTTACTGACCTTATGCATTATATAGTTCGGTTCCTAACTATTAAGTTATACCATATTTCAGGCAATTGTCAAGTACGATCAAAAACGCCTCTCCCGCGAATCAGCTTCGCGCCGGAGAGGCGTACCTCATATGATACAGCTAAATATTCAGATTTTTTACGGTTTCCCGTATAATCAATTTATTTTCCAGATAAATCCGCCGGTTATCTATGACACCGTCCTCCAGACGGCGCAGTAGAATCTTCGTCCCTTCCCGGGCGATCTCACCCATGTTCCGCTCCACGGTAGTCAGCTTCATATTCGCGTACCCCGACAGGTCCCAGTTATCGAAGCCGACCAGCGATATATCGTCCGGCACCTTTAACCCAACCTCATTAATCGCCTCACGGGCTCCGAATGCCATCTCGTCGTTAAAGCTCAAAATAGCAGTCAGGTCCTGCTCCAGAAGCCTCTTAGCCGCCTGATATCCGCTGGCATAGCGGTATGTACCATGTTCCACCGGCAGACTGTCCGGATCCAGACCGTATTTTATCATGGAGGCACGCCAGCCGCGGTGACGCATTCTCGTAGAATCCAGATTTGAATTGCCTTCGATAATTCCGATTCTGCGGTGCCCGTTTTCCAGAAGATAATCCATGGCCTTTTCCATCGCTCCGGCCTCATCTGTGGTAACGTTGGGCACGTCCAAAAATACCGTCCGGCAGATCGCCACCATGGGAATCTCCTTATTCAGTACTTCATCCATAAATTCCAGATCGTCATCCTTCTGCGTGAGCACGATAATCCCGTCCAAAAAAGAGGGGTTCAGCGTCCCCGGCTCATGCATATCGATACCTTTGACAATGACATTATATTTGCTTCCCACCACGCTGTAAACCCCGGTCAGCACATCGTGAAGAACAAAGGGGGAACTCATCTTGCTGATGGTAGAGAAATAAAGTCCAATCACATAGGACCGCGACATCTTCAGCTGAATCGCCGCCTGATTCGGCACATATCCCATCTCTTCTGCAATTTTTAAAATACGTTTCTTTTTATCGGATTTGTCCGCATTCGGATCGTTTAAGGCTCTGGATACCGTAGAGTAAGACACCCCTGCTTTTTTTGCCACATCCTTAATTGTAACTGCCATATCCCACACTCCCTGCCATAAATACGTAATAGATTTAGTATACCTTTGACGTCCGAAGATTGCAACACCTTAATTCTCTCAGTTTTACTCAGAGGAAAACAAAAAACAGGCGGAGGTACAGCAACCTCCGCCATTCACTTAACCCTTTACGCCGCCCGCTGCAATACCGTCGATAAACTGATCCTGAGCCAGCAGGAACACGATCAAAGACGGAATGATCGAAATCAGGGACATCGCCAGCACACGGTTCCACTCGAAACCGGTATCCGCGTCCATAGACATCTTCACAAAGATGGAGGCCGGATAACGGGCCGGTGTGTTGACATAAAGCAGCGGTCCCATAAAGTCATTGGAAGACCACATAAACTGGAATAACGCACACGATACAATCGATGGCTTTAACATCGGCACAATCACGTACCATAAGGTCTTGATAGAACCACAGCCGTCAATGGTAGCAGCTTCCTCCAGTTCCTTGGGAATGTTTCTTAAGAACTGGATCAGCATGAATACAAAATACGTGTCCGTCGCAAACAGAGTCGGTACGATCAGCGCCAGATAAATGGGGGAATCGATCCATCCAAATTTATTGAACAGAACGAACTGCGGCACATTGAGTACGACCTGAGGAAGGAACAGCGTGGACATCAGGACTGCAAAGAGTAACTTTTTTCCCTTAAACTCAAACCTGGCAAATCCATACGCCGTTACAGTGGCGGATACAATTGTAAATACTACCTTCGGCAATACGATAGAGTATGTATTGATCATGGCCTTAAAAATGTCAATATCACCGCCATAGCTTTTCAACGCATTTTTATAGCCGTCCAGAGTCGGATTCTTCGGTATAAATCCAATTCCGCTGAATATCTCATTATTTGTTTTAAATGTAGCCCCAACCATCCAGATCAACGGATAAATCATGATGAAGCCTACTACAATCAGCACTACGTAGCGCACGATTGTATTGACAGTCTTTCTTGTCTCTCTCGTCATCTTTTTTACCTCCCGTCCTCATCTGAATAGTAGACCCAGTGCTTCTGGCTGAAGAATGCAACCGCCGTAAAGGTCATAACAATCAGGAACAGCAGCCATGCCTGGGCGCTTGCCAGACCCATTTCGTAGCTCTTGAACGCATTGTTATAAATCAGCATGGAGATCAGCATGGTCGAATTACGCGGTCCGCCCTGGGTAATGATGAACGGTCCGTTGAATTCCTGGAACGCCTGGCACAGCTGGGTAACCAGATTGTAGAAAATAACCGGGGTGATCAGCGGAACTGTAATGCTGAAAAACTGTCTCCATTTTCCGGCTCCGTCGATGGAGGCCGCCTCGTATAGATCTTCCGGCACACCCTTTAAGGCCGCCAGGAAAATCACCATGGCCGAACCAAACTGCCAGACTCTCAGCAGGCAGATTACAAACAGCGCGTGAGAGGGGCTTGCCAGCCAGTTAGGGCCCTCGATCCCCATATAGCTCAGCAGCATGTTTATAATACCGTCGTCCTTAAATACTGCTTTCCACAGCACAGCAATGGCAATGGATCCGCCCAGAATAGACGGAATATAGTAAGCCGTACGGAAGAGATTGACTCCCTTTAACTTAAAGTTCAGAATATATGCAATAAATAACGCAAAAACCAGTTTCAGCGGTACGGTCATGAACGCATACTTCATCGTAACCACAAAGGCTTTTACAATTTTCTTGGTATGGATAATCTCATCATAGTTCATCAGGCCAACTTTGGAAACTCCGTCAAACAAATGATAGTCCGTAAAACTGTATACAAGTGATGATCCAAACGGATATACTTTAAAGATAAGAAATCCGATCAGCCACGGCAGTATGAAGAAAAAGCCTTTATTTTCTTTTACGATCCTCTTAAAGCTCCTTCTTTCTGCGGTTGCACTCTGAGCCGCTGGTTGCTTCATACCGTTACCTCCTCTTTCCTGCGCAGCGGCCTCCGTTACCGGCGGCCGCTGACTGTCACTCATTATTTACTTAACACTTTATTTACACCGTCAATCAGTACTTCTGCAGCTTCATCAATATCGTAATCGCCGTAGCTTAAGCCTGCCATGACATCCCAGTAAACACCTTCGTTTGTTGCCTTTAATGCACTTGCTTCAAATTTTGGATCCAGCGGGAAGGAAACATAGCTTAAAACCTTGGAGTTTGCTTCTGCTACCAGTTCATTTAACAGGCCGTTGTCTTCACAGATCTTAAGGCCTTCTGCGGAACATGGGATTCCTCTTTCAGAACCAAGGATCTTAACACCCTCTTCTTCATTTAACAGGAAGTTGACCAGTGCCGCACACTCAGCCGGATACTTTGTATTTTCAGAAATACCAAAGCACATGGAAACCTTCGCAAAGCCGCCCTTATAGTCGCCCATATCTGCAAATTCTTCCCCTACTACGAATTCCTGGCCTTCATTTAATGCGCCCTGCTGCTTGGTTGCCGCAGAATCCCACTCGAAGATGCCTGCGTATTTGCCTTCCATCCATTTCGGGTTCTTGTCGAAGGAAGCTGCGCCGTCGCCTGCGATGGTTGCGATAGACGGAATCACGTGATCTGCTTCCAGAGACTGAATGAATTCCAGTCCGTCTTTGATCTCATCTTCGGAATACTGAAGTTCATTGTTTTCTACCCAGGCTTTTCCATACTTGGACTCTAAGTAGTAAACCATGAAGATGGTTCTGTCATACTCGTTCATAGCCAGAGGATAGTAATCGTCGCCAAGCTTTTCCTGGAATACCTTTCCGGCTGCTCTTAAATCGGCCAGAGACTTCGGAGTCTCAATTCCTGCCTGATCGTATGTAGTCTTGTTCCAGTAGAAGATTCTTCCCGTCATGGAGATCGGAACGCCCTGCAGTTTGTCTGCAACCGTACACTGAGCCAGGTAATCTTCAGAAAACTGTGACAGATCCAGAATATCGGATAACTTGTTCAGATCATAGAAAGCGCTTCCGTCTGAACTGAAGGAAGTAATCCAGTTCCAGTTAATCTGGTTCACATCAGGCGCTGTTCCTGTGGCAAACTGAGATGACATCTTGTCTTCCCAGCCGTCCCATGCAGAATAAGAAGTCTTTACCGTAATATTCGGATACTTCTTCATGAATGCATCCACTGCAGCCAGGGTAGCTTCGTGTCTTGAATCGCCGCCCCACCAGCTGAAGGAAATCTCGATGGGATCTGTGGTGTTTACCGTCAGGCCTTCTGCCTGCGCCGGTTCCGCTGTAGTTTCAGCCTCCGTTGCTGCCGCCTCTGTCTTGGCAGCCTCTGTCTGTGCCGCCGTTGTCTCCTCTGTCTGCTTTGCTCCATTGCCGCAGCCAGCCAGTCCAGCTGCCATCGCAGCCGCCATTACCAGTGTTAAAGCTTTTTTCCAGTTCTTTCTCATAAGACAATCTCCCTTTCTTTCCTGGGTGCAGTTCTCATTGCTTCGATTTTGCAAAGGTTTGCAGTCCCGTTTTTAAAAATATGCATATCTGCTACATCCCAGCCCCTCGTTTGTGTCTTTTTGCCAGCAAATATACATTGTCTCGTTGATGTTTTTATCTTAACACCATTCTTTTCCCATGTCAATTGTATATTATGCACATCATTTTTTTATCTTTTTATGTATATTTACTAATTTTATTTTTCCAATAATATGATATTATAATAGAAACTGCAAACGTTTGAATTATCAATCTTATTTTATTTTCTATAGATAGAAAAGGAGCATTTAATATGGAAATACTGGACCGCTATATTCATCAATTATTAGATCAGAGCACCCCGGAGTCTCCGATCTGGTATAAGGAAGAAAGCGATGCATCGGCCCCGGCCAAATGGAACTATATGGATGGCTGCATGATCAAAGCGATTCTGGAGCTCTATCATATTACACAAAACAGCAGATACTTGGAATTCGCCGATCATTTCATCGATCACTTTGTCCGCGAGGATGGCTCTATTGTTTCCTATGATCCGGAAGAGTATAACCTGGACAATGTAAATGCAGGCAAGACCCTGTTTGATTTATATAAGCTGACCGGAAAAGAGAAATACCGGAAGGGAATCGAAACCGTATACAGCCAGATTTTAAGACAGCCGCGCACCTCCACCGGCAACTTCTGGCACAAAAAGATTTATCCCAATCAAATCTGGCTGGATGGACTCTATATGGCCCTTCCTTTCTATATGCAGTATGAGGTGGAATACAACAACTGCAAAAACTGTACCGATATTATTGATCAGTTCAGAAACGTCAGGAGGCTGATGAGGGAACCGCTGAACGGCCTGTACTACCACGCATTTGATGATTCCCGGAAGATGTTCTGGTGCGACAAGGTAACCGGGCTCTCCGATAACTTCTGGCTCCGCGCGCTGGGCTGGTTCTCCATGGCTCTCATAGACACCATGGAAATCATGCCGGATTCCTTAAAAAGCCAGCGTTCCGAGTTAAATACCATCTACCGGGAACTGATCGACGCCATGCTCCCTTATCAGGATGAAGAGACCGGCATGTGGTATCAGGTCGTAAACCGGGGCGGTATTTGTCCCAACTACCTTGAGACTTCCGGTTCCGCCATTTTCGCCTACGCCATCATGAAAAGCGTCCGGCTGGGATACTTGCCGGACACATATCTTCCATTTGGTGAAAAGGCATTCTCCGGTATCTGCGATAAGTACTTATCCGAAGAAAACGGGGAACTGCAGCTGGATGGCATCTGCCTCGTGGCCGGCCTCGGCAACACCGAGAACCGGGAGGGAACCTTTGAATATTACATGCGGGAGCCAATTGTGAAAAATGAAGCAAAAGGCATCGCGCCTCTCATACTTGCCTATATTGAAATTCTAATGAGGAAGTAGACCTCCGTCCTTCTCTATACAGCGCTCTTTTTCTTGCAACGCTATGGGGCTTATGGTATCATATGCCATAAGCCCCTTACTTTGGCGCCGGAAAGGACCTGTACATATGAATGAAGCATTTTTTCAACTGATCTCTTATTTTTTCATCTACTCATTCCTGGGCTGGTGCATGGAAATTGCCTATGCGGCCCTGAAAAAGAAACATTTTTATAACCGCGGCGTTTTAAACGGCCCTCTCTGTCCGGTTTACGGAATCGGTATGATCCTGATTCTGACCTTTTTCAGTTCTCTAAAAGAGAGTCTCGTCTTTCTTGCCATCGGAAGCGCTGTCATCGCCACCCTTCTGGAGTTTTTTACCGGGGCGCTGATGGAAAAGCTCTTTAAGAAGCGGTGGTGGGACTACTCTGATTATAAATATAATCTGGGCGGTTACGTCTGTATTCCATTTTCAGCCCTCTGGGGCGTGGGCGCTGCCCTTACACTACGGTTTATCCATCCATTGATCCATATGATGATCAGCCGGGTTCCCGCCCTGGCCGGACAGATTATCCTGATCGCCGGACTCGTAATCCTGGCCATGGATTTTATCAGTGTCCTCGGCGTGGTCTTCCAGGTGCAGAAATACAACACCCATGTGGAAGAACTGGCGGAAGGCATGCAGCAGATTTCCAACAGGCTGGCCCGCGCCATTTTTACCCGGATCGAAAAACGTATGGCAAAGGCCCATCCCGGAGCGGCGGAGGAACACCCGGAGGCAGACACCGGTTCCCGCGTAAAAACCCGTTCCTGCGAGGCGGTTCCGGCCGTCTTTGCCGACGGCTGCTCGTTCCATAAGCTTGTCTGGCTGTTCTTTATCGGGGCATTCCTCGGGGATATCACCGAGACCATCTTCTGTTACGCAACCTCCGGAATTCTGATGAGCCGCAGCAGTGTGGTCTATGGACCGTTCAGCGTCGTATGGGGTCTCGGAGTCGTGGTCCTCACCATGATGCTGCACAAGTATAAAGACCGCGACGACCGCTATATTTTCCTGTTCGGTACTGTGGTTGGCGGCGCCTATGAGTACATCTGCAGTGTATTCACGGAGATCGCCTTCGGAACCGTATTTTGGGATTACAGCAAACTTCCCTTCAACCTGGGCGGAAGAATCAACCTTCTGTACTGTTTTTTCTGGGGACTCGCCGCTGTTGTCTGGATTAAGATTCTCTATCCGCGCATCTCAGCGCTCATCGAACGGGTCCCGGTAAAGACCGGAAAGATTCTAAGCTGGCTCATGATTGTCTTTATGACTGTTAATATCATAATCTCGGCCATGGCACTGGCACGCTATTCAGACCGTCAGACTGGCAAAGAAGCGGCCAATTCCATTGATTACTTTCTGGATGACCATTTCCCGGATAAGAGGATGGAATGGATTTATCCAAATGCAATTGTCAAAGACAATTCCGCCGTGCAGCCGTAATGTTTCAAACTCCGGATTCCCGTTAAAGAAAGCCTCCACTTTTCAGTGGAGGCTTTCCTGCCTGTCTGCCATCGATCCCGGCAGGCACTGCCATGTTTTATTTATTCATTCTCCTGCATCTGCTCATCAGTCAGAGTAAATACCTGTCTCTTACGTGCCATCTCATCGCTTGCCAGGTACTCATCGTACGTAGTGATCTTATCGATCAGCTGGCCGTTCACGATTTCCATAATACGGTTAGCAGTCGTCTCCACGATCTGATGGTCACGGGAGGAAAAGATCAGCACACCCTGGAACTTCACCAGACCGTTGTTTAATGCTGTAATGGATTCCATGTCCAGATGGTCAGTCGGCTCGTCGAGCATCAGCACGTTAGCGCCGGAAATCATCAGCTTGGAAAGCATACAGCGCACTTTCTCACCACCGGATAAAACGCGTACCTTCTTCACACCGTCTTCGCCGGCAAACAGCATACGTCCCAGGAATCCGCGGACATAGGTCGCCTCCTTCTCAGGAGAATACTGCGTCAGCCAGTCCACGATGGTATCATCGTTGTTGAACTCCGCACTGTTGTCCTTCGGGAAATAGCACTGACTTGTGGTAAGTCCCCACTTATAATCGCCTTCATCCGGCTCCATCTCTCCGGCAAGAATCTTGAACAGCACCGTTTTCGCCTGCTCGTTGGGCCCAACCAGGGCCACCTTATCTTCTCTGTTTAAGATGAAGGAGATATTGTCCAGCACCTTCACACCGTCGATGGTCTTGGATAAATTCTGTACGGTCAGCACTTCGTTTCCGATCTCACGGGCCGGACGGAAATCAATATACGGATATTTACGGCTGGATGGTTTGATGTCATCCAGTTCGATCTTTTCAAGCGCACGTTTTCTGGAGGTCGCCTGTTTGGACTTGGAAGCGTTGGCGGAGAAACGCTGGATAAACTCCTGCAGCTCCTTGATCTTCTCTTCCTTCTTCCGGTTGGCCTCTTTCATCTGCTTCACCATCAGCTGGCTGGACTCATACCAGAAATCGTAGTTACCGGCATACAGCTGAATCTTGCCGTAGTCGATATCCGCGATCTGGGTGCAGACTTTATTTAAGAAATAACGGTCATGGGATACCACGATTACCGTATTTTCAAAATTAATCAGGAACTCCTCCAGCCATGCGATGGCATCGAGATCCAGGTGGTTCGTCGGCTCATCGAGAAGCAGAATATCCGGATTACCGAATAACGCCTGGGCAAGCAGTACCTTTACCTTCTGGGCGCCGTTTAATTCCTTCATGTATTTGTAGTGATACTCCGTCTCGATACCGAGGCCGTTTAATAAGTTGGCCGCGTCAGACTCTGCTTCCCAGCCGTTCATGGAAGCAAATTCGCCTTCCAGCTCAGCTGCTTTGATGCCGTCCTCATCCGTGAAGTCTTCCTTCATATAGATGGCATCTTTTTCTTTCATGATCTCATACAGTCTGGCATTTCCCATAATAACCGTGTCCAGAACCTGGAACTCGTCATATTTAAAATGGTCCTGCTGGAGGAAGGAAAGCCTCTGGCCGGCCGTCATCACGATATCGCCGCTTGTTGGCTCCAGCTGTCCTGATAAAATCTTCAAAAATGTAGATTTCCCGGCTCCGTTGGCACCGATCATGCCGTAGCAGTTGCCCTCTGTAAACTTAATATTTACATCTTCAAACAATGCCTTCTTGCCAATACGTAAGGTTACATTATTCGCACTAATCATTCCCAATAAATTCCTTTCTTCAAATGCCGCTCACTCTGCCAATATTTCAGTGCCGCCCGGCGGCACTCGTGAGCAGGCACCCTCTGCGGGAGTTTCCGCTCACACAAAACAGGGCTCATACGGCCCCGTCTCTCATCTCTCTTATTTTACATGAAAATCCCGAATTTGCAAGCCTTTTATCAAAAAAGCCTGTAAATCCGGTGATTTTCAGCTGGATCTTCATATTCTATTTGGCGGACTCTACTTTCAGCGGGAAATTAGCCTCGCAGCCTGCGTCATAGCTCACTGTTACATACGTCACTTTTACCATGGCGCCGCTGCCGTTGCTGTCATCAGTGGCCTGCCCCAGTACACCTGTATTAAGGCCTTCGCAGTTATCTTTTAAGAAGCCCGTATCTTCCCCTTTTTCATTCCGGATCGTAAAGCTGCTCATGGCCTGATCCGTTACGCTTCCGGTCATGGTCTTCACTTCCATGTCCTCCTGGGCATCCAGCACCAGCACGATCGCTGCATTAGCGGCGTCATCTCCGGAGATCTCCCCCTTATAAATGATGGAAACCGGAATTCCCACCTTCAGCTCATAGGACGTCTCGATCACCACGCCGTTCAAGTTAAATTTCACTTCCGCATCGCCGTTTTTAACGGTCATATCCTCCAGCGTATCCGATACCGATACCACATCACACGTCAATATCTTAAACTCTGCGGTATCGCCCGGCGCCTCCAGCGTCGCGGCCGGCGTTGTCGCCGGTTCCTTCGTCTCCGGTTCCGTCACGGCAGGGGCCGGTGTCGTCTCCGTATTACTGGCTGATTTTCCGCAGGCCGTAAATGCGAGGGCCGCGCAGACCGCCATTATCACAATCAGGGTTCGTTTCATTTGCATCCTCTTCTCTCTGTTATATACTGTCATGATCTTATTGAGTGCTCATAGTATATCATCCGATTGTGAATATTGCTTTGCTTTTTTCTTAATTTTTGAGAGAACCGTATCCATCGCCGTAACGGCCAAGAAAACTCTGCGTGCGCTCATGACTGGAAGTGAAAACTTCCTCCGGTGTTCCCTCTTCCACGATCAGGCCGTCGGCCATGAAGATGACGCGGTCGGAGATATCTCTGGCAAATGCCATCTCATGAGTCACGATTACCATGGTGATCTGTAAATCGGCCAGAGAACGAATCACTTTCAGCACTTCCCCTGTAAGCTCCGGGTCCAGCGCGGAGGTGGGCTCATCAAAGAACAGAATCTTGGGATTTAAGGCGAGAGCTCTTGCGATGGCAACCCGCTGGCACTGACCGCCCGAGAGCTGGCAGGGGTATGCCTCCGCCTTGTCCTCCAGCCCCATCTTGCGGAGCAGATCGTATGCTTCGCGGATGACCTCATCCGCCTTTCGCTTCTGAACATGAATCGGCGCGTCAATGATGTTTTTCAGCACATTGTAATGGGGAAATAAGTTGAAATTCTGGAAAACGAGTCCGTAATTTCCCTGAATCTCCTTCAATTTTTCTTTTCCGGCATAGACGGCCGTTCCATCCGGGCCGTTCCATGCCGCCTTCTCTCCCAGGTACAGGAGCTCGCCGCTGTCCATCTTTTCCAGCATTGTTGCACAGCGAAGCAGGGTGGACTTTCCGGACCCCGACGGACCAATGATGGAGACAATCTCGCCTTCTTCCACAGATAAGGAGATATCCTTCAGCACGCCCTGTCCGTCAAATGATTTTTTGACATGTTTCATTTCCAGCAGATACATATGGGTTCTCCTCCTTATTGGTAGTAATCCAGCCGTTTTTCCGCGTATTCCATAATAACGGCTACCAGCAGATTAAATATGTAATAGAACAGTCCGGCCGCCACAAAGGGAATCAGACTCGTCTGGGAAGATGCCAGCGCCTTTGCCACTGCAAACATCTCCAGCACGCTGATGGTAAATGCCAGGGAAGTATCCTTGACCAATGTGATAACCTCGTTTGTTACCGAAGGGAGAATCCGCTTCATCACCTGAGGAAAAATGATCCGGAAAAACGTCTGTGTCTTCGAATACCCCAGCAGCTTCGCCGCCTCATACTGGCCAACCGGCATGGACTGGATTCCGCTTCGGTATATTTCCGCAAAATATGCCGCATAATTGATGACAAAACCGATGAAGGCCGCCCATAGACGGTAGTTGTTGCCCACTTTAATTTTAAACAGATAATACGGACCGAAATAGACCACCATCAGCTGCAGCATCAGAGGCGTTCCCCTCATGACTGAAATATAAAATTTTACAATGGTTCTGATTACAGGATTTTTCGACATCCTGCCAAAGGATATGAAAAGTCCCAGAGGAAGTGAAAAAATAAGCGTCACAAAAAAGATCTGGATGCTGATCCACATGCCTCCTGTCAGCTGTGAAAAAATCTTTGTTAAAGTCATGGTATTCCCCTCTTATCTTCTCCATGGTTTCAAACAGGGGCCAGGCCCAAAAAAGGGTAAGCCCCTGCTGTCTGTCTCTATTTACCGATCGTTGTAATATCCTTATCGAACCATTTTTCGGAAATCTTCGCCAGGGTGCCGTCTGCCGCCAGCGCTTCCAGCTGTGCCTGCACCTGATCCTTTAAGGCGTCATTCCCCTTCTTGAAGCCGACTGCATAATTTTCCGCGGCAAGCGTTTCATCCAATACGATAAAATCAACCTGTCTCTGCTCGATCTGGAAACGCGCTACTACCTCGTCCATGGCAATCGCGTCAACCGCGCCCATCTGTAAATCCATAAAAGCCGTATTATAATCCGGCGTGGTCTGAAGTGTTCCAAACGTACCGGTCAGGTCCGGGTCATCTTTTAACGCCGCTTCCGCAGAAGACTCTGCCTGAACCTCCACTACCTTTCCCGCTAAATCTGCCAGTGTCTTAATGCCGGACTCAGCCGTCACCACAAATACCTGCTGGTTCGCCATATAAGCTTCCGTCCATGTATAATCGTCCTCACGGCCCGTCATGGTAAATCCGTTCCAGATACAGTCAATATTGCCGGATTCCAGCTCCATGTCCTTAGCCGCCCAGTCAACCGGCTGCGGAACGAATTCCATTCCGAGACGTTTGGCAACCTCTTCTGCCACCTCCAGATCAAAACCGGTATACTCACCGTCATCGCCCACATACCCCATAGGCGGAAATTCCTGATCAAATCCTACCGTAAACGTACCGCCCGCGGCTCCCGCCTCAGAAGCCTCTGTCTCCGGCGCCTTCGTATCTGTATCGGTATCTGCGGCAGCCTCCGCTGCCGTTGTCTCCGCCTCTTTCGCCGTAGTTCCAGCGGTCTCCGCCGCCGTATTGCCCGCTGCCTGTCCGGAACATCCGGACACCACCGCCATCATTCCCAGGGCTGCCGCCATTAAGATTGCTCTCTTCTTCATAATTGTTGTTTCCTCCTCTGCATTTTCATGTGCTACCATGGTAGCATACTAAAGTATTTCTGTAAAGCAGAATTTTAATCTTTTGCTCTTATTTGCAGAGTGTCCGGCATACAGCTAAAAGTCCGGGCCGGCCCAACGCGTCTTTCTTTGGCGCGTTCGGCTGACCCGGACTTTTGGTGTCTCTTTTTTATGCATTTGACCTTTCATCCAGATACTCCAGAATCTCCTGTGCGTTCGTATCCGGTTTTACTTTCTCGAAGACCTTTTCAATCACACCGTTCTCATCGATCACGAAGGTGCTTCTGACCACGCCCATGGATATTTTTCCATAAAGCTTTTTCTCCTGCCAGACGTCATACGCCTTTATGGCCTCCAGCTCCGGATCGGAAACCAGAATGAAGGGAAGTTCGTGTTTTTGGGCAAAGTTACTGTGGCTCTTTACACTGTCTTTGCTCACTCCAATGACTTCCACGCCTCTCTGCTGATATCCCGCATATGCGCCGGCGAAGGCACACGCCTCACGGGTACAGCCCGGTGTGTTGTCCTTCGGATAAAAATAGAGAACGACCTTCTTCCCCAGAAAGGAGGAAAGTGTTACGGGATTGCCGTCCTTATCGTTTAATGTAAAGTCTGGTGCTTTTGTTCCTGCCTGCAGCATAATTTAGTACCTCCAAATTTAAAATAGTGATGATTCTTTTTATTCGCCAGGCCATGGCGGCAGATGGAACGCCCGGGTTCCCGCCTGCCGGCTATAAAAATTCTTTCAGCTCCTTAAGCGACCGGATCTCCTGGCTGACAGTGACACCGGCGGTGTTAAGGGCCCCCTGCGGATTAAACCAGCAGGTATCAATTCCCGCCGTATTTCCGCCTTTTATATCTGAATTTAAGGAGTCTCCCACGATCAGGGTTCCTTTCCTCTCCGCTCCCGGCATCGCCTCAAAACAGCGGTCAAAATACTCTTTCTGCGGCTTCTGGTACCCGACCTCCTCGGAAATAAAGGATTTCTTAAAATACTGGTCCAGACCGGAATCCGCCATCCGCATCTTCTGAGTCTCTGTAAAACCGTTTGTCACCACATACAGATCATACCGATCCTGTAAATACGTAAGCACCTCCACGGCTTCCGGCATGACGATGGCGGTATGATTCAGGATTTCTCTGTATCTGTGCTCAGTCTGTATCCCGTCAGCACTGATGCCATGGGCCTCAAACACGGCGCCGAATCTGGTATCCGTGATATGGTCTTTCGTAATGAGACCTTTCTCATAGGCATCCCATAAGCCGCGGTTCACCCTGCGGTACGTCCCGATTAAATCCACCGTCCGGCATACCCCGTTTTCTTCATACTCTTTGAATACACTGGCAAGCCCGCGTTCCTCCGCAGAGTCAAAATCGAGAAGCGTTCCGTCCACGTCGAAAAGGATGGTCGTATATTGTTTCATGAAAGTTTCCCCCTCCGGCCTTATTCTCCATCCCGATACACGATTTTCCCGTCACAAATTGTATATTTTACTTTTCCATACAGTCTGCTTCCGGTAAACGGTGAATTAGAAGATTTTGATGCAAATTCCCCTACGGTCCACTCTTCCTCCGGATCAAAGAGCACCAGGTCCGCCGCCTTTCCTTCTTCCACAGAACCGGAATCCAGATGATAGAGCTTCGCCGGATTAAGGCTCATCTTCTCCATCAGCTGAAGCAGGCTTAAATGGCCCGGCCGAACCAGATTTGTAATTGCCAGTCCCAGCGCCGTCTCAAGCCCGATGATCCCGCTGGGCGCCTGCTGAAGCGGTCTGGCCTTCTCTTCCTCACTATGCGGGGCGTGGTCCGTGGCAATCATATCAATGCTGCCATTTTTCAGGCCCTCTATAATAGCCTGGCGGTCCCGTTCCGTCCGGAGGGGCGGGTTCATCTTCGCCAGCGTCCCATGCTCCAGAACGGCTTTTTCCGTCAGCGTAAAGTGGTGCGGCGTAACTTCCGCGTATACACGCGCTCCCAGCTCCTTCGCCAGCTTCACCATCCGCACCGCGCCCTCGGAGCTGATATGCTGAATATCCACCTCGGCCCCTGTGTGCAGGGCGATCATGCAGTCACGGGCCACCAGAGAATCCTCCGCCAGTGCGGGCGATCCATAGATCCCCAGCTCGTCCGAGACAGCCCCGTGATTGATTCCATTATTGACAATAAACGCCGGATCTTCCTCATGGAAGCTTAACGGCAATTCCAGACGCGCCGCCTCCTCCATGGCTGTCTTTAAAAGCTTTTCATCCATAATCGGTATCCCGTCATCGGTGAAGCCCGCAGCGCCATGGGCTTTCAGCGCCTCCATGTCGGTCAGTTCCTTCCCGGCGAGTCCAACCGTCACCGCGGCGGCCTGAAGCACATGAATCCCGGTCTTTTTCCCCTCCTCGAGAACGTACCGGAGCGTCTCCACATTATCCACCGGCGGCTTCGTATTCGCCATACAGACAACCGTCGTAAAACCGCCTTTTGCCGCAGCGGCAGCGCCGGTATGAATATCTTCTTTATACGTAAGTCCCGGATCCCGGAAATGGACGTGTACATCCACAAGTCCCGGCGCCGCAACAAGTCCCCGGCCGTCGATGACCGTATCAAATTTATCCTCCGGCTCCGCGCACTCTCCAACGCGAAGAATGGTTCCGTCCGAAACAGCGATGTCCCCAATCCTGTCGAGTCCATTTCCCGGACTCACAATCCGGACATTTTTTATCAGCATCCTCATGCCGTACCTCCTTATCATGAGCACTCCGCCCAGCCATTTACCGGCTTCACAGACTGCCCTGTTTCTCTTCTTTTTTCGAAAACACCTTAAAAATCCCCTGCGGCAGTTCAAACACAAACACAATCCCCAGGACGATGGCCACTGCCACCTTAAGAGCCATAAAGCCAGTCTGAGACGCCTTGTCCAGCTCATTTGTCACAATATAATAGGCGGTCCAGTATACCCCGGCTCCCGGTACCAGCGGAAATATGCCGGAAATCAGAAATATGGTAACCGGGCACCGCTCCCTGACCGCAAACAGCCGCGACAGCAGGATCACTACGATTGTGGCAAGCAGCGCCGCAGTCGGTGCGGTACAGCTCTGAATCAAAATGGAGTAAACACCCCAGCCAGCTCCGCCGATCAGACCGCAGTATGGATAATACCTTGTGGGAACCCCGAACAGAAGGGAAAACGAAACCGTCCCTCCAATGGCAGCCACCACTGAAATCAACAGCGTCACAGCATCACACCTCCCGTCAGTTGATGGAACACGCTGAACACGAGTCCAACCCCCATGGCAATACAGAAAAATACCAGCAGAGCGTCCAACATCCGCACAGAACCGGAGATATAGTCGCCATCCGCAATATCCCTGATGGCATTGGTAAATGCGACTCCCGGTATCAGAGGCATAATAGAACCAATAATCATGAAATTTAAATGCTGCCCTATGGAAAACAGATACATCACAGAGCAGAGAAAGGTTACCAGTGCTCCGCCTCCGATATTTCCAACGATTTTCGATAAATGAGGACCGCTGATGTACAGCACATAGAAATACAGAAGCACACCGGATACAAACGCCGCCGCACTGTCTGTTAAATTACCTCCGAACAGCATGCAGAAGCAAGCGCTTCCCACACCGGAAGCCAGAATCTGCATGGTCTTCGTCTTTCCCGGCATAACGCGGATCTCATCAAGCCGCTCCCTCACTTCACCGATGGTATACCGTCCTTCCACGATCTCCCTGGACAGCTGGTTAACCGCAGCCACCCGGTTTAAATGGACCCCGCTAACCGGGATATGCTGAACCTTGGCGAAGATCTCCTCCCGCGTGCTGCCGGAGGTAATGAATATTCCATTGCTCAGTACAAATGCATTCTCCGACTCAATTCCGTAATAGCGGCATATTCTGTCTACCGTCTCCTCCACCCGGAAAATCTCGGCTCCATTTTCCAGCAGAATATGGCCCGCCTGCATCGCGGCATCCAAGATTTCCCGCTGTTCCTCCCCGTTTAACTCACACGAAACGCTCATCTTCCTCCGTAAAGACCTCCCCATCCCCAGTAATCTCCTGTATTCTGTCTCTGTAACCGGCCGAGCAGTCCAGCGCTCTCATCTTCCCTATCACAGAATAATCTCCCCAGCAGTGCATGGGAAATACATGTTTTACATCGACTTTATTCAAAAACTCGTCCATTCCCAGATAAAAGTCGTCTTCCTGCCTCGGATCCAGCGGCAAAAATGCCACATCTATATACATACCCGCCATTTTATCAATCTGTGCGCTGTATTTTTTTGCCATGGAATCGTTCCAGTTATCCGGCTCGCCTTCCCATCTCCAGTTATTTAAATCTCCCGCATGATAGATCGTTCTGCCTTCCGCCTCAATCAGAAACGCCACACCTTCATCCGTTGATTTATAAGTATGTATGGTTAACATTCCGCCATTTTCCAGCCTGTATTCCGCCGTCTCTCCTGGCTTCATGGAATCCGTGACCGGTAATGCCTCTTCCGGCAGGCGCTTCCTCCAGATATCACCAGACAGGACAAACCGAACGTTTTCATGTTTCTTTATCAACTCAAATATCACCGGTGAATAGTGGTCCCCGTGCCTGTGGCTTGCCAATACCAGAAGCGGCTTTTCCCGCTTCAGCCCGGGAATCACTCCCTCTGTATAATCAAACAGCAGATAAACCGACTCCAGTTCCACTAAAAAAGAGCTGTGGTGGATATAAGTAATCTTCATATGACGCCTCCTTTCCCGATATCCCTATTCTGTTATAACGGAAGGCGTTTGTCAACTTTTTTCTTCTGTAAAAACAGGGGACTGCCGCCAGAAATTTATCCTGTATAATCAGAAAGGGCGGAGACACTCGTCTCCGCCCAAATAAAATACCTTTTTACTGCAACAGTTTATGTCAGTTCTGATTAGTTAGCTGCTGTTGTAGCTTCTTCTGTTACTGTTTCTGCGTCTTCAAGAGATGCTTCTTCAACTTCTTCGGAAGACTCTTCTGCGGAAGCATCCTCAGATTCTACTGCTTCTGTTGTTTCTGCGTCAGCAGACTCTGCATCTGTAGTTTCATCTGCAGCTTCTTCTGTTGTTACTGCTTCTGTAGTTGCTTCTGTTGTAACTTCAGCTTCTGTTGCTGCAGTTGTCTCAGCTGTTGTGCCGCTGCCACATGCAGAGATAGATGCCATAGTTAATACTGCGATGCCTGTAAGTACGAGTTTCTTTGCTGTCAATTTCATAATTGTTCTCCTCCTTGCGACTACATAGGTGTCTTTTTGTTATGTCTTAGAATTATGTCATGACCTTCGGTTGTCCTATGCCCTCAAGTCGAAAGTCAGTTTATCACTCCAAACGTTTAAAGTCAATGTTCTTTCTGTGATTTTTTTCTTAATTAAAAGTCACCCGATTTCTTAAAATTTATTACAATTGACAAAAGCGGTTCTAAACTGAAAACTATGAAAATATACTCTTGTAACCATACTGTACTTTTTTAGGTGTCCGTTATGCCATGTGATTATGCACTATTATTCGCCGTTATATCGCAGTGTTTTTTGTATATTTTTTTGCTATTTTCCTTTGTTTTTGTGTTTTTACCACGTTTATGGTGGTTTCCACCCCAATTTCCATTATTTACCGCTGGCAGTAGCTTTCAATCGCCCGGCTCATAAATTCGGCTGTATGTTCTCCGAACTGATCGATATTTTCTTTAAAACGTCCGTCCTCCACGTACATTTTCCCCAGTCCCTCCAGGATTTCCAGGGTGCATTCGTAGTAGTTTTCGGTAATATGGTTCCTCCATCGTTCCACCAGTCCGGCCGCGCGGCTGCCATCCGGCGCTTCACCCGCCTGGACGCACTCCGCAAATTCCCGGAAAATATCACTCATCTCTCCATTTAAATCCTTCCATTTTTCCTCACTGTAACCGGAAGTCTTCTTTTCGCTTTCGCGGTATGCTTGGGTATCACCCCAGCGTTTCTTCGCTTCATTGGCGTACTTTTTCTTTGCTTCTTCTATCTCGTGCATATCAAATTCCTGAAAACTCATGGTATTTTCTCCTCTCATCATACTGTCCACCAGTCCGGTAAGCCGGCGCAGCCGCTCGATCTTCAGCAAAAGCAGCGACTTATGGGCCGCAAGCGCTTCCTGGCGGTCATAGTCAGGCTTCGACAACATGTCCTTGATTTCCTTCAGGGGAAAATCCAGTTCCCGGTACAGCAAAATCTGCTGCAGCACTGCCAGCGCCTCTTCGTCGTAATAACGGTATCCTGCTTCCGTCGTGTCGGTTGGTTTGAGCAGTCCTATCTCATCGTAATAATGGAGTGTGCGCACACTGATATTCGTTAATTTTGCTGTCTCGCTTACTGTCAGTCTCATAGTTATCACCGCCTTCTTTTTTACTATAATGTATGACGCAGCGTGAGAGTCAAGAGTTTTATTTATTCTGATAAAATAAATATCTACTAAAATTTACAATAGTGCTGATTTCCCATTTGCGCTTTGTTTTCTCTATAGATTATAGCAAAAGATAGTTTTACATGGTACCCCATATCGTAATATCCGCTCAATTGGATATACTGCAATCAGATGGTCCGATACTCCTTCGGCGACATCCCCATCACCTTCTTAAACACCTTGGAAAAATACTTCTCATCCCGGAACCCCACTTTATACGCAATCTCATACGTCTTAAAGTAATTCTGTTCCAGATAGCAGCATGCCCTTTCGATGCGCACCCGATTGAGATAGTCGATAAATCCGCACTGGAGGCTTTTCTGGAACAGCGTCGAGAGATAGCCTCCGGTTATTCCCAGGATTTCCGCGGTGCCGCTGAGCGTGATATTTTCCATGTAATGCTCAGCAATGTACTCTTTTGCCCGCTTTACCAGCTGATTGGTTCCGTTCTCTTCTTCCTGGACACACGGCTCTTCCAGTCCCGTGCCGTCATCTACCAGCCGGTTTAAGCACTTTAAAATATCCGCGGCCCGCGCCGGTTTTAATAAATATTCCTTTGCCCCGAAACGCAGCGCCTGCTGTGCGTATTTAAATTCATCGTATCCGCTTAAAATTACTACGATGGGATGCAGACCCGCCCGCTGCGCCTCCTTCATGACATCGAGGCCATTTTTCAGCGGCATCTGGACATCCAGAAGCAGAATATCCGGCTGATACTTTAAGAGCAGATCGATCGCCTCCTGGCCATTTTCAGCCTCATATATCTTGTCAAACCGGTCCGTATGGAGCCGGATATATTTCGCCACACCACGGCGGATTACCTCTTCGTCATCTGCGACTAACAGTTTTACCGACACTTCTGTTCCTCCTCGTTATAAGCGCTTAAAGACCGTATTTTGGTCTCTTACGTGCGATACATGCCATCTCCGCTCAGCGCGCCCCCTTTATCGGGCATCGTAAAATCGTTCCCGAACTTAGTGGAGCGGCTTCTCAAAAGGAATACATAGAATTACTGTGGTACCCTTTCCCACATCACTTTGAATCTCCAGTTCGAAATCTCCATGATACCTAAGCTCCAGGCGCTCTTTGATATTTTTAATTGCATACCGCCCGATTCTCTGACGGGCGTACTGAGCCGGTTCCTCCTCCCAGATATCGTCGATCTGGTCCTGGCGCATGCCGATCCCCGTATCCTTTATCTCGAACCGGATCTTTCCCTTATCCAGGCTTCCGGTTACCGTCAGATAGCAGGGTATACTGACATTTTCAAACCCGTGAACAATGGCATTTTCCACAAATGGCTGCAGGATCAGCTTGGGGATATATGCCGACTTCACCTCGTCCGCCACGTTGATTTCATAGTGAAGACGCCTGGAAAAACGCATTTTCTGTATCTGTAAGTACCTGGATACCAGTTCAATCTCCTGGGCTACCGTGACTTCCTTCTTCCCCTGGCTTAAAACGAGGCGGAACAGCTGTGACAGGGCCAGAATGCTTTCCGCAATCTCGTCGTTATCCGCTTCCGTGGCCTGCCAGTATAAGGAATCCAGCGTATTATACAGAAAATGCGGGTTAATCTGAGCCTGAAGTGCAGCCAGCTCGCTCTCTTTTTCCTGAAGAGTAATGACGTAATTTTCGTCAATCAGTGACTTGATATCTTCCACCATTTTGTTAAAGCATTCCGCAACCTCTCCGACTTCATCCCTTGTTTCCACCTCCACCCGCTGGTCAAAATCGCCGGTCGAGAATTTGACGATGGCTTCGCTGACCCGTTTTAACGGCCTGGTCACAATATTGGAAATGATGAGGAGCAGGGGAAGGAGCCCAAGCAAAACTCCAATCATCAGGGTAATCGGCATATAGGCGATATCCGTCAGCTGCATCTGCCTGCTGTACCGGGGCACCACCTTGACAATGATGCTGGAATTCTTCTCTTTCTGACTGCAAACCACTTGATAGTCTCCAAATGTAAAGTTATGTTTGCGCTCCCGATAGTCCTCTTTTATAAAATCGTCTGATTTTAAGTATTCGGCCACCTGTGTCGGAATGCTGCCGCTTCTCGAGAGCTCGCCGCCAAATTTATCCAGAATCAGCACGCCTTCCCTGTCGCTGTGAAGAATCCCCTCTCCCAGCTTTTGAAAGACCTCCTGGCTGACACCGATGACAATATACCCCAGCGTCTTCTTCTGAGTCAGGTCAAAGATTCCTCTATATAAGACTAACTTATCAGAACGGTTGGTATTATAAGTTTCTTTATCGTATTTACTTACACTCCGCCATAAGATCCCGTTGTCGCTGGCCAGCGTATCCCGGTAGACCGCCGTCTTCTTAACGGTCTCCAGATCCGGTACATAGGCACTGGCATCCATACACCGCAGATAAGGGCGCACCCCGTTTTCCGGGTAAATGCCAATGGTTTTAATATGGCCTTTCAGCGCTACCATGTCCTGTACGATCTGCATGGGAGCCGCCTCCAGCCAGAGTTTTGCATTCTTGTTCAGCTCTTCCGCATTTTTCGCTGTCAGCAGGGCATGCACCTCGTCGTTAATGCAGAAATAGGTGGAAAAATCCTTAATATCGGACTGGAGGACAAAAATACTTTCCGCCAGAGCATTGACACTGCTCCTGTCATTTTCCAGTCTGCTCTCCAGGTCTTTATTATAGTTGTAAAAAAGAAGCACGGCGCATATGAGAATCAACACCGGCGTGATAATCAAATACCCATAAAAAATCAGTTTCATTTTTACACTTAATTGATTTACCCACTGTTTTATCTTCTTCATAGCCGTACTTCCTTATAATCATTCTGATCCGGGTGTTCCACCCGCTAAACTATCCGCCCTTTTTCTGGGCGCGCCTAACCTTTTACCGCTCCCATAGCCACACCTTTCGTAATATGTTTATTCAGCAGAATATATACAATCACCGCCGGCGCCGCTGTCAGAGCCATAGCCGCAAACTGCACGGCGTAATTGGATGAATACTGGCCGGTAAACTCCAGAACCGAGAACGGAAGCGTCTTCCATTTCGGTGAACTTAAGTAGGTGCTGGCCATCATAAATTCATTCCAGTTGTTCAGAAACGTCATGATCGACACCGTGGCGATGGACGATTTCATCATGGGCGTGATAATCCGGAAAACGATCCGGTAGATCCCGCATCCGTCCATAACCGCCGCCTCCTCCAGCTCAACCGGAATGGATTCCATAAAGCTGGACATCAAAAACAGACCCTGGGGAAGTGAAAATGCCACGTACGGGATCAGCAGCGCCCAGATGGTATCGGTCAGCCCCAGCTGATTGAATATCTTATAATTGGGAAGCAGCGTCGCATGAATGGGAATCATCATCCCCATGAGCAGGAGCGTCTTCACAAGGCCCCTTAATTTCCAGTTCATTCTGCGGCATGCGAAGCCTGCCATAATCGATACAAGAAGCACCAGGATGACCGCCAGTCCGTTTATCAGAATACTGTTTTTTAAGTATAGCAGAAAATGACCGTCTATAAAAGCTTTAACATAATTTCCCCACTGGATCTTCTTCGGGATTACGAGAAGTCCGCTGGTAAACATCTCATTGCTGCTTGCCAGGGAAAAATCCGCCAGCCAGATTAAGGGGAAGATCTGAACGACCGCCACAAGAATCAGCACCGCCCAAAGAAGTGGTTTTTTCCAGGAAAACGTTCTTATATCCGTTTGATTCATGATTTCGCCCTCCTTCTGCTCAACCCGTGTTTCCTTCCCGCTTCTTCATCGCGGTCTGCGAAAACGGTGTTCAGTAATACGGTAACCACCAGGCAGATGATGATGAAAATGACGCCGATGGCATTGCCGTAGCCATACTTGAACGCTTTAAACGCCTGCTGATATAAGTAGTTCGCCGCAAACTGCGTGCTGTTGCCGGGTCCGCCGTTCGTAAGCAGGTACACGGTTTCCATCTGTTTTAATGCGGATATGACCGCCATGGTCACATTTACCTGAATCACCGGCTTCATCAGCGGAAGGGTGATCCGCAGAAATGTGGTTTTCTGGTTGGCCCCGTCAATTGCCGCCGCCTCATACAGGGTAGGGTCTATATTTTTGATTCCCGTGTGGTAAATTAACATTCCCCAGCCGAATCCATGCCAGATCAGCACGATCAGTACCGACCAGATGGCCCTGCCCTGGCTGAGCCAGTTGATTCCGCCTTCTCCGCCGAACAGCTTGATAATATTGTTTAACAGGCCGAAATCGGGATTATAGATAAATTTCCACAGGTATGCGATAACCGCTACGGAGATAACATTGGGCACAAAGTACACGCAGCGGAAAAAACCTTCTCCCCGCCCTCCCAGCTTATCCAGCACTGCCGCCACGATCAGCGCCAGCGGATGCTGAATGCAGATGAAGCCGATGGCTAAGAGGAGCGAATTCTTGAGGGAGGTCCAGAAAACCTGATCCTTCATCAGTCTGTGATAATTCTCCAGTCCAATATAATTGTAGGAACCCATTCCGGAGTAGTCTGTAAATCCGTAATAAACACTGAGGCAAATGGGAGCCAGAATCGCAAACACGAACAGCAGCAGGCCCGGAAGTACAAGGCTTAGAATGACCAGTTTGTTGCTGTATAATTTTTTCATAAACTTCCCCTTTCTGAAAGTTACGGCCGCCGGTTTATTCTCCGGCGGCCGTAATCAGCTTACACTTTTTCTCTGTTCATTATTTGCGTGCTTCGCCGATTTTAGAAAGGAACTCATCCACCGTGATTGTGCCGTTAGAAACACTCTGGATTTCACTTTCAATGCTGGTCTTGAATGCGGATGGGCCGCAGTCATTGACCGGTGTCCCGGATACCCTGGAGGCCCCGTTTACTGCTTCTACGAACTGCATCTGAAGCTTCGTCTCTTTCCCGCTCATGTAGCTGGTCTGATCCTGCGCCGACATGCCTACGCCATTCTCCCAGCCATACTTGGATAACTTATCCGGCTGATACATATAGTTTAAGAATTTGATCGCCTCTTCTTTTACCTCAGATTTCGCAGACACCGCATAACCGCCGCCGTTCCACGCCGCAATATCCGTAGCCGCGCCTTTTCCTCCGGCAATCGTTGGCATGGTGAAAACTCTGATATTGGTTCTAACCTCTTCCGGAATGTCTTCGTTCATGGCCATGGAGGCCTCCCAGATTCCCATGTAGAACATGGCTGCCTGCCCGTTGGTAAATAAGTTCATGGCCGTTCCGTAATCCTGGGAATCGTAACCATTCTGGAACAGGCCGGCATCCGCCGTCTCTTTTAAAATCTCTGTCGCCTGTTTGAATGCCGGGTCCGTGAAATCCCCTGTGCTCACAGCGTTGCTGACAATGCCCGTATAGTCTCCGGTCAGTTTAAAGAGGATATCAGACAGGTAGATTGCCATCGGCCAGCCGTCTCCGCCATCCATGGCCAGCGGTGTAATCCCCGCACCGCTGATTTTCTGAGCCAGGTCTAATAATTCATCATACGCAGCGGGTACTTCCCAGCCGTTGTCCTTGAACATTTTCTCATTATAATAGAAGCCGGCCACGTCTGTGTTTCTGGGAAGGCCATACAGCTTGCCATCTTTCTTAAAGCCTTCCAGGGAACCGGAGATAAAACCATAATCTGCATAGTCTGCCTCATTTAACTCAGCAAGCACTCCCGCCTCCAGTACCTCGTCTAAGAAGGATGGCTGTCCCCAGATACTGACGACGTCCGGCATGCCCTCCATGGAGTATGCCTTGAACTTCGTCTTATACGCTTCCTCGTCCAGAGCTTCCACTTCAATTTTCACATTCGTATTTTCCTTCATGTAGTCATCGATAATCATCTGTTCTACCAGACCCTGACCATTTTTTCTGTCCGGCAGGTTCGAGAATACTTTTAATGTAATGGTGCCATTGTCATTTTTTGCCGTTGTCTCCGATTTGGAACCACAGCCTGTTAAAGACGATGCCAGCATGGCCGCCGCCAGTACCACCGATACTAATTTATGCTTCATGATTGAAACCTCCCTGTTTTGTCTTATATTCAACTCTCTGCGCGCGCTTTTTATTTGATAGTTAAATTCTACCATCGGTTATATGGAAAAAACAGAGACTAAATTTCTAAAAGGGTGCAATATTTTCATATTCATTTGGCTGGACGGGTGGGTGAACCCTTTCTGAAACAACGAGCTTCTTACTAAACAAAAAAAGGCGATGGTACAGGATCCTCCTGCCTCATCGCTTTTCCATTGTCAGATCATAACTTTCACCGATCATTCTCTTTATATCCTGATCCGGAACCGTACCATCCAGTAAAATCGTATTCCAATACTTCTTATTAAGATGGTACCCCGGAAGTACACCCGGAAATGCATTTCTCCAGAATTCCGTCCATTCCGGATCACATTTCACATTCACGCAGGTATTTCCCTCACGCGTATAGATCCACGCGAATACTTTCTTATTCTTTCTATGCCGAATCACCGCCCACTCCGTGTCATGAAACGGATAGTCTTCATAGACGTCCGGATAGGTCAGGCAGTATTTTATTAAGTCCTGTTTTGTCTTCATCGCCATAGCATATCCCCCTGATTATATCACACAGATACTTTTCCTCGTTTATTATACTGCATTCTCCCCTGCGTTACAACGTTTTCACCTTATTGTAACAGCCGTTTTTATTAATTGTTCCCTTATTAGTTGACTGCCGCTCAGAATGAGACCGTTGTCTTTCAGATTCCCCCCCCCCCCACCGCAGGCGTTGGCGATTTTCTCAGGCAGTTTTAAGTTTGATACATCCTGCGGCAGTTTTTATCGTATGATGAGGAATTATATCCTTTTAGATTACATTTACCAGGGAACTGATATGGTATTAAATACTGACTGCGACGGGGTTTTAGGGATTTACAACGCAGATTTCAATATTGCATCCTCTATAGACATTGAAATAGAAAAGCTCCCCTTCTGAGAACAACAGGGGGAGCTTTTACTTATACTCTCAATACAACATATCTATTTTTCACTATCATCCTTTATCTTTGCAAGAATAGTAACCGGAGCACTGTCTATCCCTTCTATAAAAACAGGTAAGGCAAACACAGACTCCAACTTATCTGCATCCAGTCCCCGCAGATCAATATCTTCTATAATAAGTACCGGAGCATTCCCCTGTTTTCCCAGCATAATCTGATGGGCCAACACGCCATCTTCTATGTGAAGAGGCGAGGATAAAGAAATCCAGTCCAAACCAACCGCCTTTAAATTACCGTACTTCTCAGTAATCAGACGTGCCGCATCGGCTGAAACACATGGTCCCTGTGCAGAATAAACACCACTATCCTCCTCGCGCATCCGTGAAAAACCACTTCGTATCAGAAGCAGATCTGCCTTCATAATCTGCGATTCAAACGGAATTAGATCTTCTGGCAACACCATCTCGCCTTCTGCTTTAGGTATATCCACCAGAAGTGGCCTTTCAAAGATAAACCGGGACAATTCAAGCTCATACAACTGTTTTCCGTCACCGTTAAAATGATTTGGCCCATCCATATGGGTTCCGAAATGGTTAAACAGCGTCACCTGAAACGTGTTGCAGACATCGCCCCTTTCCATAGATTCAAATGGCAACACACTGATGGTTGGTGCACCAGGAAACGCACGATCCCTGGTATTTAAGGTATAAGAAAGACGTTTATACATGAGTTCACTCCCCCTTTATTTACAAGCGCATAATCGTATTCGCGTTAGCTACCGTAATCAGCGCCGAAACGAATGCCATCAAAAATGCACCCAGATAAATAGTGCCTGTTTTTTTATACAACCTTCTTAAAATTACCGTGCCGAAAATCATCATGGGTATAAACGGAATAATCAAACAGATATTTACCCAAGAACGATTTTCATACCACATGGCATGGCCTGTTGAAAATAACACAATAAACTGAATGGCGACCAGCCCTACAAGTCCTGTAATATTAACAATAACACAAAGCAGAGTATGTTTCCAATCTTTTTGCCCCTCTACGGCACCCGCATTCACTACAAAGGAGCAGGCGAGCCAGAATACCAGTAAAAACGGCATATAACGAACCCACAAAACCAGGATGTTTCCATCTGCAGCTCTGATTGCAAAACTCCAGAACCGGAAATCAGTCTTAAAGAAGCGGTCTGCAAACAGTACCAGTTCATATGCCACTGCCATGACAATCAATGCCAGAAGCGCACTTTTACCTACTGTCTTCCAGGAGGTTTTTACGCCCCAGTATGCCTGATTATCACCGCATTTCTTACCGTCAAGCCAATAGACGGCTGCATAGATCAAAACTGCAATCAGTCCGTTTACAGCTGCCCAAACGATAATTGCATTGGAACCCGGCTGAGGGAAAAATTTATTGGAATTGTTCGCAACTGCGTCTGTAAATAATTTCCCGTATGCCAGTCCTGTAAACAGTGGCATTACAGTCAGTCCTGGTATTACTGCCAGCAGAATTTTACTTATAATAGAGAGAATTTTATTCTTTTTTTCTGCAATCTCTGCCGGAGTTTCCGTGACAGGCTGGATAATTGTCTCAAAAAACGGAGTCTTTAAAAGGAGAGCAGCAAATGGAACCAGGAATAGGAAAAATCCAAGAATTCCCAATCCGTTGAAGCATTCTTTTAAAAACCACTGCTGATTTCCAGCCGGTATTACATTAGGAGCCCCCAGTGTATCCATAAAGAACTGACTGGTAATTGCAGCATTCTTTTTTGAAAAGAACTGAAGCTGGTGAGATATTACAGGATTGTATACCACCCGCATTGTACCATCCTCAATACTTCCATAATATTTTCCAATTTCCACTTTCTGATTATTGTCATACCCTGACAGCTTAACATCAGGATGTCCTGTTTTCTCATCCGGAATTTCCTCTTCCGTCAGTGTAAACGTATCTGGGGTGGTTGTGTTAATAAAAAACTTAGCCTCTGGAGAAACAGACAGATCCGCCCACTGGTAACCATCTACTTTTGTAACCTGAACAGTGGTTCCCTCATCATAACGAGCAAAGTTTATTCCTACATTTACTCCCGATGGCAGATTATTTAACATATAGTGATCCGGGAAAAATGCCAGTATCAATGCCGATTTTACCTTTGTAGAGTAACTGCTTCCGTCTTCCGGCTGGCCCACATAGGAAATTCCACGCTCATTTCGTCCGTAGGCGTCAAGGGTATATGCAACATTCCGCCCTCCAGTGGAATGCCCGGTAATTCCAATCCGATCTCTGTCAATATAATCAATGTTATTGTATACATAATCCACCAACTGCAGCATACCAAGGCCATAATAGGTCCGGTTATAACCGTACTCTTCTACCGTCCCTGAAGAGTCACCCGCACTGTAGGTATCCATATTAAATACTACAAATCCTCGTCTTGCCAGTTCGATTGATGTAATGTCCTGTGTTTCAAGTGTCGCATGGTACCCATGGCTGACAATCACACAGGGTGCCGGGTTATCTTTAGTAGCCGTAGCCGGACGGTGAATCAGAACCCGGAGTGTCTCGCCGTTTGGCATGGGAATCCTGGTATCAGTTACGGTGATCTTACCACCCCCAGTCTGAATCAAACTGGCACCGATACAGCTGATCATGACCAGAATCAATGCAATCGCAATTAGTTTAACACAACTATTTTTCTTAAACAAATCCTTCTCCTCACTTTCTCATAAATTTCCTTTATTCTTCCATTAAAGTTTCTACAGTTTCTCTTAAGGTAGAAATTTCCCCCACATTTCCCGGAAAAATCACGTATGGCATCCCTGGAAATTTGCTTTCATCACCTGTCATCCACACAGGGATTCCGGCCTTTATCTGTCCCATAACGACGGCCCGGTGAACCTTTAACGCCTTCGTCCCTACGTCGCTGGAAGTAATTCCCCCTTTTGCAATAATAAAGTTAGGGCGCACCTTCAAAAGACCAATAATGCTGGTTACCGCATTAGATATCCTCACCGACACTTCCAACTGTTTGTCTTTATCATCCGTATTCAAATCAAACCGTTCCCTGCGTGTATACACAACTACAGTCTGGCCCGAGATAATCCGCGCTTCCGCTTCTCTGATCACACGCTGTACTTCTTCCTCGAGTCCTCCTTCCTGCAGAACGAGATGCTGGTTAAATTCAATAAAATAAATAGGATATCTGCAATTTCTCAGATCCTCCATCTGTAGTGTAGTCTTATTCACATGAGATCCGATCAGAATAATGCCTCCATTTGTATTCCCCGGTATCACAAGATCTTTCTTTGTCAGCAGCGGCTGTTCACTAACCCCACCCAATACCCTGGTAATCGCTGCCGCACTTCGGAACAAAAAGCGTTTACCTGCTTCCATGGCACGCAGGCAGGCAGTCGCAAATATCTTTACATCAGCGTAGTCTGCACTGTCAACCACCACTTTTCCAAAGTTTGAAACATTCATTAGCTGCTCTGTGATCTTTTCCACATTCTGAAGCCGCAAATCCGTAATGGATATCCACACAACTCCATCTGCCGGATACTTTCCATATGTCTTTTCCTCGCACCACTCTGTCAAATCAGAGGCAACGTATCCAAAAGATTTATCTTTTGCAAATTCTGTCATTCCTGCTGGTACAAGCCAGTCACCCTCTTTTACATAATGTACCTTATTCAACGTATATCTGCCGCCTTCTTTAAAAAACGGATAGATAATTTCCCCATCAAATACAGGCTGTCCTCCCGCCTCTAATTCCTCTCTTAAGACCTCTGTCTCCAACGGATAGTGACCTCTCAACGTAGAATCACTCCGACTGATCAAAATAAAATCTTTTTGGTATTTCCTTGAAGCTTTCATGATTCCATCCGCTATTTTTTTATGGGCTTCTTCGGTCTGTGGAGCCGTCATTCCTCTGGAATTCGTAAGAATGAAAAACATCCGTGAGTCCTCTTCAAACCCATCTGAAAATGTCTCAGGCTCCCAATCTGTATAGACGGAAACGTCGTGAACCGTTTGAACCCCGGTCGGATCATCATCCAGAACCACCACCTTCTTACGGCATTGATCCAGTTCCTGCTTAAGCAGGCAGTCTGCTCCTGCCTCATCAATATCAGGAAGGCTCTCTATTGTGGAAAAGGGTATGGGTTTTATTATTCCGGCTTCTTTCATCTCTGCACCTCCTCAGGCCTTTTTACCACGACACCGGCCAATTGCTCAAAATACTGTACGATTCCGCTGTGGTCATCTCCCATATGTCCTCCAACCTTCAGTGTCTGCATGACTTCATAAAGCTGCGCTGTAAATGGAAGAGGTACACCAATCTCATGAGCTGTTGCCATAACATTCTTAATATCTTTATGATTAATAGATATCTTTCCTCCAGGTCTGAAGTTACGGCTAATCATCATTGGTGCTTTGGCATCCAACACAGTACTCCCAGCCAGTCCTCCGCGTATCGCCTCATACACCAGTTGAGGATCAGCCCCTGCTTTTGTGGCAAGTACAAGCGCTTCCGACACAGCTGCAATATTTAAGTTCACGATAATTTGATTTGCCAGTTTTGTCACAGATCCACTGCCATTCGGCCCAATCAACAGTGCGGAGGAACCCATAATATCAAAGTATGGCTTTGCTTTTTTAAAGTCCTCCTCTTCTCCTCCAGCCATAAAGGCAAGCGTGCCGTTAACCGCTCCCGGCTCCCCTCCACTGACTGGACTGTCAATAAATCCGCACCCTGCCTCTCTTAATCGCTTTGCACACATCTTTGACTGAACCGGAGTTACGCTGCTCATATCAACCACCAGACTTCCCTTTTTAAGCCCTGAAGCCAGCCCCTGCTCCCCGAACAGTACGTCCTCCACAATATCTCCATTAGGTAGTATGGTAAAAACGATATCACAGGCCCCCCCCATGTCTTTTGGCTGAACAGATTCAGCTCCGGCTGCAGTAACCGCATTTACTGCTGACTCATTTACATCATAAACCGCCAGAGAGACTCCGGCATTCAGCAAATTTAACGCCATTGGTTTCCCCATAATTCCAATTCCTATAAAACCAGCTTTTTTCATTTTAACACCTCCGCTTTTTCTTCATCATACTGCATACCGGTATGCAGGTCAAGTACTTTTTTATTATTTTTTAGTGCTCTATTTATTTTATAACCCACATATTTTTAATTATTTTTGTGCAAATTGTATAAAACCCATTTTGTTATTGATAATTAAATCCCGATACTATATACTGGAAACATAATCAAAATTTATGAGTTCGGTTATTATTAGTTAATATTTTAACAGGAGAAATGACTGAAAATGCGGAAAGGAAATGGCGATCTTATGGCTTATGGAAAACGATTGCAGACAGAGGTTTACGATTACTTAAAAGAGCGGATTTTAAGCAACCAGTTAAAAGATAATACCATTTATTCGGAAACTCAGATTGCAAAAGAGATCGGTTTTTCAAGAACTCCTGTTAGTGATGCACTACAGAAGCTGGAACAGGACGGCTTTATTGAAGTACTTCCAAGCAGAGGCTTCAAGCTCCGTTCCGTAACCGAGGAAAGTATCTTAAAAAACAATCAGGTACGTTGTGCTCTGGAAGGCTATAGCGTGTGGATATTGGCACAAAATTATCAAACTATGGAAACCATCAATATTGTTGAAAATTTATATAAGCTTTTGGATAAACAACAGGATATCGTACGCCAGACCAATGATGTTTCTGAATTTGCAAAATGTGATTCCGAGTTCCATATGGCCATTGTTGAGTCCCTGGGAAACGAAGAGTTAACCGATCTCTTTCACTGTCACCTCTATCACATACAGAAGATGGCTGTCCGTTCCTTGAGCCAGCCCGGCCGTATGATGGCTGCTCTGGGGGAGCATCTGGATATCTGTGAAGCACTGCGAACCGGAGACACCTTAAACGTCTATCAGGTAACGATGAAACATCTTCAAATTACACAGAAGCTGGATTTGGAAAATCTTATGCGGCAGCCAATGCCCTGATACCGTATCATTCTCAATTCCTGACCATTAGCCACTATCTTTACTGCATTACAAAAGGCAGATATACTGATCCATTCGATCAGTATATCTGCCTTTTAAAGCCTGTCTGTCAAGGCCGGAACCTGCTGTACACCTTCCCCGGCTGTATTCCGCCTCTGTAACTCGCCATCTCACTAACCGTCACCAGCTGAAATCCCATAGCTTTCAATTTTGGGATAATAACCTCTGCCGCATCAGCCGTAGGACCGTATATGTCATGCATCAGTATGATATCGCCGTCTTTTACATGGCCGATTACCGCATCAATTGTTTTCTGCTTATTCTTGGTTTTCCAATCCAGAGTATCGATAGACCAAAGCACTGCAGACATTCCCATAGATCCTACGGTCTTCATCGACACATCATTCTTTGCACCGCCCGGCGGCCGCATAAGCACCGGTGATACGCCTCCTGCCATGCGGATATGATCATTGGTCTGCTCTAACTGGGACTGAATCCCGGCCGCGCTCAGCTTCGTAATTGCTTTATGCTCATACGTATGATTGGCCACTTCACAGCCCAGTGCGGTCATCCTCGCTACCGCCGCCGTATTGGCTTTTCCCTTCACCCGGTTTCCCACCATAAAGAAGGTGGCACGTCCACCGTTTGCCTCCAGACTGTCCAGAATCCGGTTGGTAACAGGTGCGTGGGGTCCATCGTCAAAGGTCAGTGCAACCATAGGCCGGTTTGGATCAATACCGGTTTTCTCCGCTTTTTCGCCGGGAATGGCTGCACCTTTTGTAATGACTGTCATGCGCATTCCTGTGATTTTAAGCCCGCTTCCCTCCTGGCCTGCTGTGCCCTCATCGTTTCTAACCCAGGAAGACCATGTCCCATTCTGCTGAATGGAGTAGCAGACATCGTACAGATCTTTCAGTCCTCCGGTCAGCCGCATACGGAGCGCGGCAGCCGGCGCTTCTCCCTCCGTATGCCCCGCCATCACAGCTCCAGCCGTCCATTCCGTCCAGCCGGAACCGCTCACCTCCACCTGGTATTCCAGGCCGCCGGTGACGTTCTGGGGCTGATTAATTAAAACAGCCTGAAAACCTGTCATATAAGTACCTTCCGGTGCAGTGTACGGTGTATCATCTGCCTGCTTATCACTCCAGGCAGTGGGATAATTGAACGCCTGATAGCTTATTTTTACAGGCTCCTCCGCCCGGACGCTGATTGCCTGCACGGGAGCCTGGATCGTACCTGCAAAGACCAGAAATACCAGTGCCAATGCTTTTATTTTCCTATGTAATCGTTTCATCCTGTTACCTCTTATCTCTTTTCTCTTATCTTTATCTGTCTTTTCTTTATCTGTCTTTCCCTCTTAACCTCTAACTATAATCTTTAGACGAGCCACAAAAAAGAAAAGTTTCAACCATGTAAAACTTTATGAAATATTTTATTCCTCCCGTATTATATCACCTATTCCGAGTAAGCTTAAAAGGGATCTGCTGGAAGACAGCCCGCCAGAATAAACGCATTGTTTCGTAAGAGTCAAAATAACAGTGAGAAAAAATCGAAATAGCAGTAAGCAAAGATCAGAACAGCAGTAAATAAAGATCAGAACAGCAGTAAATAAAGATCAAAACAGCAGTAAGTAAAGATCAGAACATCACAAAAAAGAGACTCCCCCCAAAAGAAAAGTCTCCTGTCATTGCTCTCTTGCCCGATCTGCTGCATGCGCCCAGTCACTATATGTTAAAACTTCCTGCCGCATTTGGGGCAGTACTCAAAATCTTCTTCCGTCTCATACCCGCAGGCTTCACAATGCTTCCGGTTCCAGCCGGATGTTCTGCGGCCTGCCTGTACAAGTGTTAAATCTGTCTCGGTTATATCGGCCTGTTCACCGTGTTCCAGCCGTTTTCCAACCTCCGGGTCCAGCTCATAAACAGTGCTGCAGCATGACATCTGTACGTAATAATGGCGGTTCCATTTTATAATGGGAATGAAAAAAAGGCTGAAATAGGAGTATGTCATAAAAACCTGATACCGTCCGTAACCGCCGCATTGCGCACAGATAACGGTCTTCGCATAATCCAGCATTTTCTTCCCCTGACTGATTCCAAAAACGAAAAACATAGTAAATCTCCTTCACGAGTAAATTTATAGATTTCAGTATACCATATTTTTTATATTCTGCTAATAATCTTTACAGAAATCCGCCTTGAACTTTTACAGACAAACCATTTATAATAAGCGTAAACTATCACAGTCTGCCATTTGCAGGCCGCAAGAGGAGGAAATATATCTTGAAAAAAATGATACTGGTAACCTCACCGCCGGCATGCGGAAAAACCTACATCTCGAAACAACTGGCAAAAAATCTGAAACACGTCGTCTACCTGGACAAAGATACCCTGATCGTACTGTCAAACCGTATTTTCGATGTGGCAGGTGAGGAGCGCAACAGAAGTTCCGATTTTTTTGAATCCAATATCCGGAATTTTGAATACGAGGCTATTATCAATATTGCCATGGAGGCATTGGATTATGATGATATCGTCCTGATTAACGCACCATTTACCCGTGAAATACGCAGCCCGGAATACATGGACCAGTTCCGGAAACGGCTGGCATCCAAAAATGCCCGGCTGGAAATCATCTGTGTTGTAACAGATCCCGAGATCTGCCACCAGCGCATGATCCGGCGCAACTCCAGCCGCGACACCTGGAAATTGGAAAACTGGGATCAGTATATCAGCGGCGTGGATTTTTCCATTCCTTCAGCCATCGACCGGCCGGACAGTTCTGAGGATGACCTCCTGTTATTCTATAACTCCACCGATCAGGAGTACCAGGAATCCATGAAACGAATTGTTGGAATTCTGGAAGAAGACTGCTGAGTGAAAGGAAAGATACAAAAGCCGGCCAGACCGGCCGTATACAGAATCTTCCTTACTGGATATTCCTGTACACAGCAGTCTGGCCGGCATTTTATGATCGAGATCCGATTCCGCTGCGGCGGATCAATAAAATCCCGATGGATTTTCAGACAAATTAATCATAATGTTCTTCATCTGAGTATAGTGCTCCAGAATAACCTTATGGGTCTCGCGGCCGATTCCCGACTTCTTGTATCCGCCGAATGGCGCGCCGGCCGGGATGGCGTTATACGTGTTCACCCACATTCGGCCTGTTTCGATTGCACGGCAGACACGGACAGCCCGGTTGATATCGCGGGTCCACACGGCACCGCCCAGTCCGTACTCACTCTCATTGGCCATACGGATGACCTCCTCCTCATCCTTAAATTTCATCACAACTGCTACCGGTCCGAAGATCTCTTCCTGCGCAACCCGCATGTCGTTCGTCACATCTACCAGCAGTGTCGGCTTTAAGAAGCATCCCTTTGCCAGTTCTCCCTCCGTGATTCGTTCACCGCCGCAGGCTACTCTTGCTCCCTCCTTCTTTCCAATCTCTATGTAATCCAGAATCTTATTTAAATGTGCCTCGTAAATCTGAGATCCCATCATCGTGTCCGCTTCCCAGGGAAGCCCCACTTTTACACTGTTAAACTTCGCAACCGCCTCTTCCACAAACCGGTCATAGATATCTTCATGCACAAACACACGGGAACCGGCGCAGCATACCTGACCCTGATTGAAAAGAATTCCCAGCTGAAGGCCATCCATCGCCATATCCCATTTGCAGTCCGGGAAGAAAATATTGGCCGATTTGCCGCCCAGTTCCAGGGTGGATGGAATTAATTTTTCCGAAGCCGCACAGCCCACCTGGCAGCCTACTTCGGAAGAACCTGTAAATGCCAGCTTCCGGAAGCCTGGATGCTCCAGCATATACTGGCCTGACTTCGATCCTCTGCCTGTCACAATATTAAAAACACCTGGAGGCAAAATTCCGTCGATCAGCTTCGCCAGCTCCAATACGCTTAAAGAGGTATAGCTGGAAGGCTTAAATACCGTACAGCAGCCTGCTGCCAGCACAGGTGCAAGCTTCCATGCCGCCATTAAAAACGGGAAATTCCACGGTACAATCTGGCCCACGACGCCAATCGGTTCCCTTAAAATCAGGCTCAGCGTATTCTCATCCAGCATGGCCGCCTCACCCTCTTCCGTCCTCACCGCTCCGGCAAAATAACGGAAATGGTCGGCCGCATACGGAATATCAATCGCCATGGTCTCCCGGATCGGTTTTCCATTGTCCAAAGTCTCCAAAAGCGCCAGTTTTTCCTTATTCTGATCGATCACATACGCAATCTTTAACAGCGCATCTGCCCTCTCCGCAGGCGTCGTCTTTTTCCAGCTCTCCCACGCAGCCCAAGCGGCGTCCACCGCAGCGTCCACATCCTCTCTCGTAGCTTCCGCACATGTGGACAGATATTCCCCATTAGCCGGACAGTAGGATTTGAATGTACCGCCATCGGAAGCGTCGACCCACTGGCCGTTGATGTACAGGTTATAGCTCTCTCTTGCTACATTTTCCATATCATGTCTCCTTCCTGATAAAAATTTTGGTGCAGGGCATTCTCCGCAACCCTGCCGCACTCTTTTGTTCTATTTTCAGTATAGCAGTTCGCAAAAACAATAGCAACAATAGATATTTTATTCACAATTAATTCTATTATTTTTGTATATATTATATATTTTTCTGACAAAATTATGTTTTGATCGTTAATTAACTATCAAAATCTTTTTTAGATTAAAGGTACTTCTGCATAACCCAAATGGCAGCATCTCATTCCAGATAAATAAAAAAGCGGGAGAACTGCCAAGACCCAAGGGCCTGTCAATTCTCCCACCGTTTTCCTGTTAACTATCTTTCTGTACTTACTTCTGAGCGACCATAAAAGGTGAGCAGGTATAATCCGCAGATTCCTACCAGCGCATATACAATTCTGGATATCCAGGACATGCTGCCGAAAAGGAATGACACCAGATTAAAATTGAAGAATCCTACCAGACCCCAGTTTACCGCGCCGATAATGGCAATGGTAAGGGCCGTATAGTCCAATGCTTTGTTACCCATGGCACTACCTCCTTGTTGTGAGCACCCGGCGGCTTTTTCTCCGCCTGTGTGCGATAACTGCCTCCTCTCAGAGACGGGAAGAAGTTCCTTTCCCTTTGAAGTGGCTTTCTTTTTTTATTATGGGGAAGTTTTTGGGATTTTATACACTTTGTACTAAATTAACAGACAATCTTTCGCTGCCTTACCTCACATCACCTGCCCAGATGGTCAATCCGCTCCTTTATCTCATCCTCACGGCGGTTAAATAAAAGCCGCTCGTTGTACTGATAGTATCTCCCGCACTCGTATTCCTGAAGGAATTTTATGCTGTAATAATTCGTATTCAGTTCAGTGATAAACACTGCCATCTCCTGGCTGTCGCCAAAGGTTATCTCCATAAAGTCAAAGGCGTGTTCCAGCATGGCTCCGCTTTCATCAAACCGCGTCTCATACACTTCCCGCTCACGGCCGAAGTAAGACTTTACCGTCTCCCACGCTGCCTCCGGATCCGAAGCTTCCGCAAAATGGATTTCTTTTTCATACTGCTCCAGGAGATGTTCCACATCGCGATGCAGATAATCGCTCTGACGATTTAAGAGCCCGGCCTGCCGCTTTTTTTCCCACGTCTGTTTAAATTCCTTCCTCACAGTGCAAAGGCGCGCTTCCATATCTCCCGACAGACTTCCGTCATGCAGCTTCTTTAACTCCGCCATCAGAATTTCCAGTTTTTCCGCATCTCTTACCACCTGCTTAAATCCGCCGTTCAGCTTCGAGAGAAGGAGGCCGATCACATTCAGCTTCTCATCAAACTGGGCGCGCTTTAACTTATTAGAGAGAGTTTCCCGTACAGAACCGGATAGAATCTCATCGATCTGATAATCGTCCTGATATTTATAATAGAGTTCCAGATAATTGGCAAAATCCCTGGCAATCTTGGGAAACTGAAGGTACTGTCCAATTACCTCACGATCCGTTTTTTTGCCCAGCTTCTCATACACCTCAATGAGGCATGACAAGTCTTCCCAGCCTCGCGGCGTGGCGAACAGGCGGCCGTCCACCGTTGTTTCAATCCGGCAGAACGACTCCGGTCTCGCGTTCAGATAGGAAATGATGGCAGGATGGATTGACTGTTCATACGCATACTGCTTCCATACCTCATAGTCCGGCTCTACGTGAATCATTTTAATTCGATCCAGCGTCACCACATCAAAATCTCTTACAGATTTGTTATACTCCGGCGGATTGCCTGCTGCCGCTATGATCCAGCCCTCCGGAATCTGATGGTTTCCAAATGTCTTGCACTGTAAAAACTGCAGCATTGCAGGCGCAAGCGTCTCTGAAACGCAGTTGATCTCATCGATGAACAGAATTCCCTCCGAAAGGCCGGTCTGTTCAATCTTATTGTAAATGGACGCTACAATCTCACTCATGGTGTACTCCGTCACGCTGTACGGTGTCCCGCCGTACTCTTTCTTTACGATAAACGGCAGTCCGATCGCGCTCTGGCGGGTATGATGGGTGATGGTATAGGCTACCAGTCCAATTCCGCATTCCCGTGAGATCTGCTCCATAATCTGCGTCTTTCCAACCCCCGGCGGCCCGATTAACAGAACCGGACGCTGGCGGACAGACGGGATTTCATAGGCGCCGTACTCGTCCTTCAGCAGATACGCTTCAATGGTATCCTTTATTTCTTCCTTTGCTCGTTTGATATTCATAATTTGTAAATCTCCTCCTCTGTCAGGATTATTTTCATCGCCCACGCCGGAATGGACACATCTTCATACTGTCCTTCCACGAAGATAAACGCCGTGTCGTAGGCCGGCATCCGGACAGGGTATATTCCCTTTCCGTCAGTAAAGTATAAAAGCCCTTTAAGCTTCTTAAATTTCCCCTGATTCATCAGTCCATTGACGTATTCAAAGGCCGGCCTGAAATCAGTCCCACCCAGACCGGATATGGTAAAGTTCTCCATATAGGCCTTCATCTCGTCCTGACTGGTAATTGTCTCATCGGACCGTATCATCTCGTCACACTGAATGATGTGAACGTTGATTTTCCGAAAATAACTCTCGGATTCGCACAGCACGGAATACGTCTCCTCCAGAAAGCGCCGCACCAGATCCCCGGAACAGGACATGGAAGTGTCCACCACAATCACAAAATCTTCGATCCTGTGAACTTCTTTTGATTCCAGCGGTTCAATCAGAGGCATATTGCCGTAAAGCTCCATTCCATACGTGTAAAACACGTAGTCAAAGGAATCCTGATCCACCTCGTTCTCTTCCCGGAGCACGGAAAATCTGCGCAGAAACTGCTTGTAATCATACCGCTCCCGGTTTTCAACCCGCACGGCCTCCAACAGACTTCTGGAGTCCTCCGCGTCCTTCTCACCGAAGGATTCCATCTCCGTCTGCATCTTCTCTCTGTTATTCTGCCATATATTTTGACGTTCCTGACGAATCCTGGGCTCTTCTTCCTCATCCCAGCGGTCATGGTTATCCACGTAAAATTCTGCGGCTGTACGCTCGTATTCGTCACCGCTTAAATTCATTTCCTGAAGCGCCTTATAAATGCCTTCCGCCGTCAATACCCTGAGTTTTTCCTTAAGCTTCGCATACACTTCCCTCCGGCAGACCGACTGGTGGCGGTACACATTCTTTACGTAAAACTCATCAATGATGGATTCTATGGCGATGTCACAGGCCAGATTCCAGTACGGAACCGCCCGTTTTCCCCGTGTATCCAGATGGCTCAGCAGGCAGTGGAATACCATGTGAAGAAAAGCCCGGTTAATCAGCACTCTTCCCCGTTTATACATACTCATCAAATGCTCCGGCTGATAATAGATAAGAAATCCATCCGTCGCCACGCCGCGCCCCCCACGGTCAGCCTCAAATCCAAGGCTGCTTAAGGCCACGTCCAGATAACGAAAGTTCAAATACAGCTCATTTCTGGAATTTGTCAGTATATCATGGCAAATCTGCACCTCCTCCAGTTCGCAGAGCTGCTGCTGCCGCAAAGGATCGATCATACGGCTTCACCTGCCTTTCTCAGTTTCTCTTAATAGTCTACAATGAAAATGTTCTCTTTTTTACCGGAAAGCGCCGATGGCGCAAATCCATCAGACCGCTCAGGGCTTCCGTCTCGCCCTTCCTGCCGGCCAGTTCGATCATCTTATCCAGCGTTTCCTTCCGTTCCCCATAACGGTCTGCCAGCCAGAAAAACGTCTCCGTGTCTCCCTCTGACAACGCCCATTCCGCGGCTCCTCCCATATGTTCCTTCAAATATTCCTCGTACGCCCCGCGATACTGTTCCATCAATTCGGCGGGATACCTAAGCCGCCCCATGACAAGCGCACAGACGACCCGCTCCGGCTCCTGGACTTTTATATGGGGAAACAGCGCGTCGTATTTGGAAAACCGGAAATCGGTCTGCTCAAAACAGTAACGGTACATGTGGCCGCAGCCGTGCATTTCCCTCATGATGATGCGGGCTGGTGTATTTTCCACGGATTCTTCAAACATCTCCGGAAATACCAGCTTTGCCTGGAGAACCGGATCCTTTGCGGGTGCTTCCGATTCCACATAGTAGTTGACATAAAGTTCCTGTCTCAGTTCCGAAATCATTTCTTTCAAACAGGAACGGCGGTGCAGAACTATGTGAATATCCATGTGTCTGATACTGGTGCATCCTGTAAACAGACCGGAGCCCACATCTTCGATCGCACTCCAGCACCGGATGGTACCCAGTTCAAAGCAGTTATAGAATGCGTAGTTGCCGATTTTTTTAATCGTGCGCGGAAGAATGATTTCTTTTAAGTGACCGCAGCATGCCACAGGCGGAAGCTCTTCTGCTTCCACAGTGCCGGTTTCTGTCCCCGCTTCCATCCCATGCTTTGCTTTTCCTTCAGCATCGGCCAGCAGAATCGTTCCTGCCGCCTTTAACATTTCCCGCCGTCCCCAGCCCTCGGAAAAAGCGTACGCAGCCAGCTCTGTTACCGGTTTTCCGTCTATCGTCTCAGGAATCTCGACCAGACCATCGTAGCTTCTGCAGCCCAGTATCACGATTGTTTCGTTCTTAATCTGATATAAAAACATGAAAAAGACGTCCTGCCTTTCTGTTATACGTATCTGGAGTTATAAATAGTACGATTGACTGTATAACAGATGAATATAACAGAAACAGCCGGGAATTGCAATGGATAAATTTTCACTTGACAAACCAAAAAGAAAGGTATAACCTAAGAATCATAAAAGCAAAACAAACTGCAACGACGGAACCAGTACCCATCTTAAGTGCGTGACAGAGAGAAACGGCATACCTGCTGAAAGCCGTTTTCCGTACAGTATGGCGAACACCACTCCCGAGCACCGGCAAACCAATGGCGGCGTATCTTCTGCGTTAAGGAAGCAGTGTCTCACGTTTGGACACGAGCGAAAAATCAAGGTGGAACCGTGCAGCCGATATTCATGCACCCTTGGACAGGATTATTCTGTTCAGGGGTGTTTTTTGTTAAATTAAATAAGGAGGATCATCATGAAAGTAACGTTAAAAAATGGAGAAGTGAAAGAATTTGACAGCCCGCTGTCCGTGTACGAGATCGCGGCATCCTTAAGCGCCGGTCTGGCAAAAAAGGCGTGCGCCGCGGAGATCGATGGAACCCCGGCGGATCTTCGCACCGTTGTCGCCAGCGACTGCGCGCTCACGATTTTGACTTTTGATGACGAAGGCGGCAGGGCAGCCTTCCATCATACCACATCCCACATACTGGCGCAGGCTGTTAAACGGCTGTTCCCGGAGACAAAGCTTGCTATCGGGCCCTCGATCACAGACGGATTTTACTATGACTTCGACCGCCCGGAACCATTTTCTCCGGAAGACTTAGAGGCTCTGGAGACGGAGATGAAGAAGATCGTAAAGGAAGATTTGAAGCTGGAATATTTTACACTTCCGCGAAAGGAAGCCATCGCCCTTATGCAGGAAAAGGATGAACCCTATAAGGTCGAACTCATCGAAGATCTTCCGGAAGAAGAAACCATCAGCTTTTACCGTCAGGGTGAGTATACCGATCTCTGTGCGGGACCGCATTTAATGACAACAGGGCCTGTGAAGGCATTTAAGCTGACCTCCATCGCCGGCGCCTACTGGCGCGGTGACGAGCACAATAAGATGCTGACCAGAATCTATGGTACCTCGTTTCCAAAGGCTTCCGATCTGGAGGCCTATCTGACCAGAATCGAAGAGGCGAAAAAACGTGACCACCGGAAACTTGGAAAAGAACTGGGTCTGTTTACCATCATGGATGAAGGCCCGGGATTTCCATTTTTCCTTCCAAAGGGCATGGTACTGAAAAATGCTCTGACAAACTTCTGGCGTGAAATCCACGAGCGCGAGGGATATGTGGAAATCGCTACTCCCATCATGTTAAACCGCTCTCTGTGGGAGACCTCCGGACACTGGGATCACTATAAAGAAAACATGTACACGACGACCATTGATGATACGGAATTCGCCATCAAACCCATGAACTGCCCCGGAAGTATGCTGGTTTACAAATCCCAGCCCCGCTCCTACCGCGATCTGCCGCTGCGCATGGGAGAACTCGGTCTGGTACACCGCCACGAAAAATCCGGCGCGCTCCACGGCCTCATGCGGGTTCGCTGTTTTACGCAGGACGATGCCCATATTTATATGACGCCGGAACAGATTACCGATGAAATCAAGGGTGTGGTCCGTCTCATTGATGAAGTCTACAACATGTTCGGCTTCAAGTACCACGTGGAACTCTCCACCCGCCCGGAAGACAGCATGGGCAGCGACGAAGACTGGGAGATGGCGACAAACAGCTTAAGAGAAGCGCTGGATGAGATGGGATATGACTATATTATAAACGAAGGAGACGGCGCTTTTTACGGACCGAAGATCGACTTCCACTTAGAGGATTCCTTAGGCCGTACCTGGCAGTGCGGTACCATTCAGCTTGATTTCCAGCTTCCGCTGCGGTTTGAAGCGGAATATACGGGTGCGGATGGCGAGAAACACCGTCCGATTATGATTCACAGAGTGCTGCTGGGTTCCATTGAGCGTTTCATCGGTATTCTGATCGAACATTATGCAGGAAAATTCCCGGCATGGCTGGCTCCCGTTCAGGTAAAGGTACTCCCGATCTCCGACAAGAACGCGGCGTATGCAAAAGATGTATACAATACCTTAAAGAAGAACCACATTCGCTGTGAGATCGATGAGCGCCCGGAAAAGATCGGCTACAAAATTCGTGAGGCCCAGCTTGAAAAAGTTCCGTATATGCTGGTTGCAGGCGCGAAAGAAGAGGAAAATCATACGGTAGCGGTCCGCTACCGTGACTCCGGTGAGAGTGTCACCATGTCAGTGGAAGACTTTGCAGAAATGCTGAAGAAAGAAATAGAAGAGCGGAAATAACCGGGAAACAGGGAGGCTGGGGCATATAACGCCCTCCTCCCTGTTCTTTTATTCACTCAATGCAGGATCATAATACGCGCCTGTGTCGTCCAGTTCATACCCATCCGGCGTGACTGTATTGGTCAGCATTGCTCCATCCGGCCCGGCATAGTACCAGCAGAACCAGCCTTTCAGCCATTGGTTTGCAGCCATGATACCATCTTCTCCAAAATAATAACGCTTTCCCTTATCCATCAGCCAGGCACTGCTTAAAAAGCTGCCATCACCCTTTTTATATTTCCAATGGTCGTTTTCCTGTATCCAGCCACCGTCTATGGTACCGTCTCCTCTGTCGTTCATAACATAAAAGGTTCCCATATTCACAGCTGCTCCGCTGGGCACCACGACGATCAGCTGAGCCTTTCCGGCATTTTTCGCATGGTAACGGATCGTATTGAGGCCTTCCTCATTCAGCACAATTTCTGCTGTTATGACGTTCATATCGGTGGTCCTTATGGCGGCGCGGCGCACCCAGCCGCTTTCCGATTTTGTGAGGATCATTTCTCCGTCAGTTCCCGCCATCACAGTCGTTCCATCATACAGGAAGGCTCCCGCCTCCTCTGAGCTGATCTCAAAGTATTCTCCCGATGTCTCAAAACCGTACGCATTTACCGGCGCCATAGCCAGGGCTGCCGTAATCAGCAGTGCCGCAAGGCATTTTCCTTTTCTCATCATAACATCCCTCCTGAACAGATAAAAATGGTTACATGAATTACATTTCTTTAATTATACCACTATTCAGGAGTTATTGAAGATGAATACAGAAAATAATTACTTTTTTACCTTATTTATTTCAAACATATCTGCCAGCAGCAGCCAGTTTGCCCGGAAGAAGTTCATAATCTGCCAGTAACCGGCTCCGGAAAGGCCGTATTCTTTTATTAAATCAAATTTTGCCTTCAGGCTTCGAACATCTTCAAACCACACTTCGTGCTGGATTCCATACTGCCAGTAACGGAAATACGGCGTCATTGCCGTCTCATCAAACTGGATAGGCACACCGTGATCAATGGCAGTTTCTATGGCCTGAAGGTTATTGATTGTCTCCGCCTTTGTTACGCCCTGCTCGTAGGGAAGAGACCAGTCATAACCGTAATTGGGGATTCCCAGGCTGATCTTTTCCGCCGGTATTTCCGTCAGGGCGTACTCTGCCACACGTCTGACCATATTGATCGGAGCTACGGCCATGGGTGGGCCATAGGTGTACCCCCATTCATACGTCATCAGCAAGACCCGGTTGGCCGCCTCTCCCAACAGTCGGTAATCGATCCCTTCATAGAGCAGCCCCCTCTGATCTCTGGCCGTCTTAGGAGCCAGCGCAACGCTTACCTGATATCCGAACAGATTCATCACCTGTCTCACCAGCTTGACAAATTCCGCATACTCCACCCGGTCCTCGGCCAGTACGTATTCAAAATCAATATCCACTCCGCCGTAGCCTTTCTGTGTCATGGTTCGCCCCAGTTCCCATATGAGAGTCTTCTGCACATCGGGACTGCGCACCAGCGTCGTCACCAGATTATTGTTGAATCTCCCATCCTCTCCGAGAGGCGTCAGTGTCAGGACAGGCCGCACTCCGGCTGCCGCAGCCGCAGTTACCATCCAGCTGTCATCAGCCAACGGGGGAACTAAGTCCCCCTCCGTCGTAAATCCATAGGAAAAGACAGATAGATCCGTCAGATAAGGGCGCGTCCAGTCCAAAGTTTCCGGGTTAATAAACGGATATGCGTACCCATTTACGTGCAGAGGGCTCTTTTCTTTTCCGTTTCTTTCATTATCCAGTAAAAGCGCCTGACCCACGGCCAGGCGATATGGATATACAATCTGATTGTCCCACAGAAGCGTACTCACGGGAATCCCGGCTTCCGCGGCTATGGAATCTACATTATCTCCGCTTTTTACAACATATATCTGCATGTCAGCATCCTTCTATCTGTATTACTACAATATATGCCTCCTCCCTCAAAAACTGCCCGTAACTTTTACAGTTCTCTTCCACGCCAACTCATGAAATTATCAGTAACAATCTGAAATTCCCATCGTTGTGCCGTGTCCCCGGATTTCTTAAAATAATATTGTAAGTTTCACATCAATTTATGGACCCAGCAATGGGGAGGGGGCCATCCTTCTGTGCCATATCCATATATTCAGCCGGATCTGCAACAGGTTTTCTGTCACCGACGGGAAAAGTCCCTCTTTTGCCGTTATGATCTGCAGCTCTTCAGCCGGATACGACACAAGAACATGGAAAAGGAGCGATTATATGAATAATCCAATCTTACTGAGCAACAGCTGGTACTTTAAACCGCAGTTCTGCCAGGAAGACCTCTCGCATTTTGATGCAGACGCAGACTGCGGGGGCTGGCAAAAGGTCAATCTTCCGCACACCGTAAAGGAATTGCCGTTCAACTGTTTCAGCCATGACGAAACCGCCATGATTTCTTCCTACCGGAAAGACTTTACGATCCCGGCGGAGGCAGCTGGCAAACGCATTATTCTGCGTTTTGACGGTGTCATGGCTTATTACGATCTGTACTGCAACGGAATACGGATCGGAGACCATCGCGGCGGATACTCCATCTCATTTATGGACATCACAGAAGCGGTTCGTTATGGAGCAGTCAATCATCTCTTTCTCAAAGTAGATTCTACAGAGAGGAACGATATACCGCCATTTGGCTATATCGTAGACTTTCTGACCTATGGCGGAATCTATCGTGATGTCTACCTTTACATGACGGAGCAAACCTATATCTCCAACGTTATGGCACGTTACCGCCTGGAGGATGACTGGTCCCTGACTCTTTATCCCGAGGTATTTTTTCACAGTCATGAAACCGCAGGCCGTGAAGCCTCCATCTGCTGCCGCCTGATCCGCCAGGATGGAACCACTGTTTTTTCCCATACGGAATCATGTTCCGTTGCAGAGGGGGAATCCAGTTTTCAAATGTCCCCGGTTTCTGCCGGCATGGTGGATCTGTGGGATATCGATGCTCCCGTCCTCTACACAGTGGAGACCGAGCTTCTGATCGACGGCCATATTGTCGACAGTCATTCCACAAAAACCGGTTTCCGTAAAACAGAGTGCACCAGCCACGGATTTTACTTAAACGGACAGAAAATCAAGCTTCGCGGGGTCAATCGCCATCAGTGTTACCCCTACGTCGGCTATGCCATGGGGCGGGGTGTCCAGAGAAAGGACGCGGAACTCATCCGTTATGATATGGCCTGCAACACAGTCCGCACCTCCCACTATATGCAGTCTCAGTATTTTCTGGAGCGCTGTGACGAGATCGGCCTGCTGGTATTTGAGGAGATCCCCGGCTGGCATTACATCGGCGGCGAGATCTATCAAAACGTGGTGATGAACGATGTAAAAATGATGATCACCATGGACTATAACCATCCCTCTATCTTCATCTGGGGGGTACGCTTAAATGAATCCAACGACTGCCCGGAGCTTTACACCAGAACGAACGAACTGGCCAAGCGCCTGGATCCGGACCGGGCCACCACGGGCGTCCGCTATTTCAAGGGCAGTGAGCTTAAGGAAGACGTTTACGCCATCAATGATTTCTGCCATAAAGGCCCAAAACGTGAGGATGTACTTCAAAGCCAGCGCCAGGTAACCGGCCTGGACCATGATGTACCCTATCTGGTCTCCGAGTTCTGCGGACACGTCTACCCCTGTAAACCATGGGACAACGAAAACGTCAGGGAAGAACATGCTCGAATGCACGCAAGAGTTCAGAGCAGGGCCGCCTGTACAGACAATATTATGGGGGCACTGGCCTGGTGCGCTTTTGACTATCAGACACATGGAGATTACGGCTCCGGGGACAAAATCTGTTACCACGGCGTCATGGACATGTTTCGTATGCCCAAATTTGCCTCCTATTTATATCGCAGTCAGAAAGACCCTTCCGAGGAAGTTGTTCTGGAGACAACCTCCGTATTTTCCCGGGGCGAAAAAGGCGATAATAAAGTGGCGCCGGTCATGATTATGACGAACTGTGATTTTATTGAAGTAGAACTGTATGGAAATTCCATCGGCCGTTTCTATCCCAGCAACAACTACGTGGGACTTCCCCATCCGCCGATCGAGATCAGCACCCACGACAGCTTTTGGATTGAAATCTGGCAGGGCGCTGTGATCACTGGCTTTATCGGCAATCAGAAAGTGGCCGAGCGCCGTTTCGTCCGCGATGCCAGACTCACCACACTGGAGGCTGCTGCAGATCAGTCTGAATTGAGCAGCGAATACGCCGATGATACCCGGGTTACGCTCCGCTTCCTGGATCAGGAAGGCAATCTGCTTCCCTATTATCCGGGTATTATAAAGGTAGCCTGTCACGGCGATATTGAACTGCGGGGCCCGGAGATTTTCCCAGCCATGGGCGGCATGTCTGCCTTCTGGATCCGTACTACAGCGGCCGGCAGACCGGGAACTGCTTCCGTGACAATCCACACGCTGAATTCTGACCTTCCGGATCAGATCGTTGAATTTAGCATTGTATAACGGTATATAGTACTATAGTTGCCGTGTCTTGGTTACAACAGATAAGTTAAAAATTGTTTAAAAGGGGCTGTCGCACTCCGAGCTAAATAACTCGGGTGTGACAGCCCCCTTTTTCATATTTCACAAGGCTTTTCCTGATAGCTGCATGTTACTAAGAGAGAACGCTGCCGGAACTGTTTTTTCTGCAAACCTCATTAATCCTGTCGATTACCGCCTGCATCTCCTCTTTTGTCACATTGCCCCCCAGGAGCGAAGTTACCACATTGTAAATTCCCATATAGTTTCCCTTTAACAGCGGTACCATAGCATCGATCCTGTCTGCCTCGATCACCCCGGCTTCCACCAGGAAATCCAGGTACATCTTCCTGGCCACCGGATGTTCAAACACTGCCGTATGCTGGCTGTCCAGATAAAGTCTGCGGAACTTCTTTTTTGCCTCTGTGACTTCTACCCGGATACTCTGACGTATATCACCGGCATTTGCTGCCGCATGGATATAGAAGCCCCCCTCTTCCACTACCCAGTCTGAGGCTTCCGGATCGTAATAGGCAAAATCACGATATCCCAAAGTAAAGGTCAGTGTCTTCGTCTCCTGTGGCTCCAGTTCTACTTTTCCAAATGCCTTTAATTCCTTTTCCGGCCGTTTTAACCGGGATTCTTCATCACTTATATAAATTTGAACAGTCTCTTTTCCCTTTACACTGCCTGTATTTGTCACATCCACAGAGACAGTTACCGTATCCGTATCCTTAAACCGGTTCCGGTCAACTCTTAAATTTGAGTATTCAAAGGTCGTATAACTGATTCCATATCCAAACGGAAACAGCGGTTCAATTTTTTTCTTTTCATAGTATCGGTATCCAACAAAAATACCTTCTCCGTACACATGGTGGCTGCATTCACCTGGAAAATATGGATAGGCGCTCGTATCTTCCAGGCGCTTTGGAAATGTCACAGGCAGTTTACCGGAAGGGTTCACCTCTCCGAACAAAACGCGCGCCAGGGCCTCGCCTACCGTCTCACCTACGAGGAACTGCTCCACAACAGCGCCCACATGATCCAGCCAGGGATTCATGACAACAGCATCGCCATTACTCAATACCACTACTACACGCTTCTGTACCCGTGATACCGCCTCAATCAAACGGATATGGGAGGAATCGATTTCCAGATGCTTCCGGTCGAAGCCTTCCCGATCGTATGCCACCCATAATCCGGCAAAGATCACAGCAACATCCGCCGCCCTGGCTGTCTCCTCAGCCTCACGGATCAGCTCATCCGATGTCTCATTCTTGAGTTCATATCCTTTCGCATAGGTAAGCGTTATATCATCTCCGGCCAGCTTCTCCATTTCCTCATAGGGTCTGCTGATCCGAATCGGATTTACCAGCGTACAGCCGCCGCCCTGGTAGCGCGGCTCTTTGGCAAACGCTCCGATCACAGCTACTTTTTTATATTTTTCCTTTGTAATGGGCAGAAGTTCTTTCTCATTCTTTAAAAGCACAACAGATTCTTCCGCCACTTTTCTCGATAGATTCCTGTGGTTCTCAAAATCAACTTCATCCGTAAAACGTTCCTGTTCCTTTGCCTTGAATACAAGCTCCAGAATCCGCTCCACACTCTGATCCAAAACCGATTCGGACAGGATCCCATCTCTCACCGCATCTATAATAGACTGATTGTTACGCCGGTTTTCAGGCATATCTAAGTCATTCCCTGCCTCCAATGCCTTGATTCTGTCCTTTACGCCGCCCCAGTCCGATACTACGACACCGTCAAACCCCCATTCCTCTCTCAGGATGTCAGTCAGCAGTTCCCTGTTTTCCGCCATCTGGACTCCATTTACCTTATTGTAGCTGGACATCACGGTCCATGGCTTTGCATTCTTTACCCCGATTTCAAATGGCGCCAGATAGATTTCTCTAAGGGCACGTTCATCCACATCAGAACTCATATTGATTCTCAGTGTCTCGGCGTTATTGGCGGCAAAATGCTTGATGCTTGTTCCCGTTCCGGTCTTTTGAACTCCTTTGATAAAGCTCTCAGCAACTTTTCCTGTCAGGTAAGGGTCTTCGGAGTAGTACTCGTATCCGCGGCCTCCCAGCGGGCTCCTTTTAATGTTAATCCCCGGAGCAAGAAGGAGATTCACCTTAAAATACCGGCATTCATCGCCCAATGCCTCCCCCATCTCTTCAATCAGTTCCGTATCCCATGTAGATGCCAGCGACGCACCTGACGGATAGCAGACCGCTTCATACTGGTTTGTAATGGTGGGAGAATTCTGTGTTAAGTCCGTAACCTTTAAGAAATCTGAAGTGTCCTGTTTTCTCTCCTGGTTCACCGGCTTCATAATCCGCACTCCGTTGGAGCCGTCTGCCATCCAGATTTCCGGGATTCCTTTTTCCTCCAGCGGTCTCGTCTGCCAGAGTCCTACCCCAGAGCAGAGGGAGGCTTTCTCTTCCAAAGTTAAGCTTTTTAGTAGTTCTTTTATCTTTTCGTTCATGATTTATTCCTTTCTATCCCTTTACACCACTGGATGCAAAGCTTTCAATAAAGTATTTCTGGGTAAATAAAAACAATACGATGAGCGGGGCCAATGCCAGAGTACAGCCTGCCATAATCAGGGCATAATGTGTGCTCTGAGCCTGCTGGAACCGCTGAAGGCCAACCGTTAATGTCAACAGTTCTTCCTTATTGCAGTAGATCAGGGGATTGATATAATCATTCCAGGTCCATGTGAAGGAGAACAGCAGAAGGGTTACAAACCCTGATTTCGTAAGCGGCAGCATAATCTGCCAGAAAATTCGAAAATGGCCCGCTCCGTCAATCTGCGCCGCCTCAGTAAGCGCATAGGGGATTCCCTCATAATACTGACGCATGAGAAACGTATTGAAAGCCGAAAAAATACCGGGCAGTATCAATGCGTAAAACGTATTGTTTAGGTGCAGCTGGCCAAAATAGATATACTTAGGAAGCAGTGTAACCTGCACAGGTACCATAAGTGTTGCCAGATAGATCCCAAAGATCAGCCCCTTGCCGCGGAATTTCAGCCTCGCAACCCCATATGCCGCCGTAGTAGACAGGCAGATCGTTCCAACCAGCGTAATTCCTGTTACAATCAAACTGTTCCGGTAATAATTCGGGAAATCACTCTTCAGCCACACGGTAGAATAATTGGTCCAGTTCACCACCTTTGGTATGATACGAATCGGAAATTCCATGACGTCGATCTCATTTTTAAAGGAGGCAGACACCATCCAGATAAAGGGGAACACACAGATCACAGCAAGCAGCGCGACGATCAGAGTAGCTCCGATTCGAAGTATCAGAGTTCTTGTATTTGCTTTCATATCATCTTTCCCCCTAAATCGTATACTTTTCTTTCAGCTTTACCTGCACTGCGGAGATTATTACAATAATTAAAAACAGCAGTACCGCGACCGCAGAGGCGTAGCCGATGTTATGTTCCCTGAATGCATAGTGATAAATACAATAAACCAGTACATTGGTGGAATACCCCGGACCACCCTCCGTTAAAACATTAATCTGGTCGAATACCTTAAAGGAATTCATGGTAGCCAGGATCGATACAAACAGAATATTGGAAGCCATCATGGGAACCGTAATCCTGAAAAAGGTCTGGAGCCCATTAGCGCCATCCACCCTGGCAGACTCATATACCTCTTTTGAAAGCCCCTGAAGCGCTGACAGAAAAATAATCATATAATAACCCGCGTCGTGCCAGATGGACATGACGATGATACCGGCCAGCGCCGAATTGCTCTTCGTAAACCAGCCAGGCAGATTCTTCACTCCCAATGCCGCCAGAATGGAATTGACCGGACCTCCCTCCGGATTTAAGAGAATCAGCCAAACGTATGCCACCGACACCATGGCGGATATGTACGGCATAAAACACATCAGCCGCAGCGGAACCTTGCAGAACACAAACTTGTTCAGCAAAACGGCAATAACCAGAGCCAGACATACGGATACAGGCACATACGTAAAGGTGTAGACAAAGTTATTCATAAGAGCCGCTTTTAAGCGGTCATCCGACACCATCTTTGCGAAGTTTTCCATTCCTGTGAACTCAATGGCAGAAAGCCCCTGCATGGGGTTCCATTTTGTAAATCCCAACAGCAGTGAAAATACAATGGGAAGTGCCACAAAAATCAGGATTCCGATAAAATTGGGTATGACAAATAAATATCCGGCCCGTTCCTCCCGAAGCTGGCGTTTCGACAGTCTCTGTTTTGTTTTTTTCATCTTTCTAACCCTTTCCCTCTATCAGGCAGCTTTCATTCGCCCATGCGAATAGAAAAAGCCGCAAAATACGACCTGCCTCGACCGGCTGCTATATTCTACGGCTTTTCCTCACTGCTTTTATTTCCCACTTACCTCTTTTTCAATTGCTTCGTTGGTAATCTTCTCAATTTGCCCCAAAACGTCTTCTGCCGTTTTCTCTCCATTGAAATACAACTGGGTCTGCTCCTGCATGGACTGCTGGTACTCGGCTGCTCCCAGACCGGTTGGCTTCTGGCTAACTGCTGTCATGTCTTCAAACAGCACTCTCACATCATCTACCTCCAGACCGGATCCCTCAATAAAAGTCTGAATAAGGCTGTCATTATAGGCGGGCTTATAGGAAGGATAATTTCCTGTTCCTGCCACGCGCTCCGCTCCTTCTTCCACCATGTAGCGGATAAATCTCCATGCCTCTTCCTTATGCCCTGACGTTGCCGGAATTGCCAGAATCGTGGTTGCAACGCTGAAGTTATCATCCGCCTTAACCGTATCGTCAAATCTCGGCAGCGGAGCAACACCGATGCGGAAATCGTGGGGATAATTCTCCTGATCCTTGATATTTTGAACTATCCAGGAACCTGCCTGAACCATGGCACATTTACCGCCCAGGAATGCGGAGCTCTGATTTGCTTTTGTCGCGATGATCTGGCTGAAGGAAAGCTGTAAGCCCAAGTCATCCAGTTCTTTTCTGCGCTCCAGGGAAGACTTAAAGCCCTCTGCCATAATATTACATTTTCCGTCTTCCGTATACCATGGGGAGACCTCGTTTCCAACAGGAGCCCACTGGCCGTTAAAGGTGTGGGTATACGTTCCGTATACCTTGGAATCCCCCTCGCCGCTGGTAAGCTTTTCTGCAATCGCCTTGTATTCGTCCCATGTCCAGGAACCATCCGGATATTCGATTCCCGCAGCGTCAAACATGTCCTTGTTATACCAGATTCCTTCAATGGTGGAACGGATCGGATACCCGTATGTCACACCGTCATAGCTTGCATGGCTTAAGATCCCGCCAAAATTCTTCTCCATATCAATTCCGTCTTTTTCAATAAACTCATCGATTGGAGCATACATTCCATTTTTCATCCGAAGCATCTGCTCGCCGTCGGACCCCGGCATAACATCGATTTCACCGCCACCCATGGCAAGAATATCGAGCTGAGTCAGCTTGTCGGAGCCATTATCCGGAATTGCATGATACTGTACCTCAATGTCTGGATTCGCAGCATTAAATTCATCGATAATGGAGCTGTCCATCGTTACCCAGTCGTAATAATGGATTACTGTCTTTTCTCCGGAAGCCGCGCTCTGGGCCTTCTCTTCCTTTCCGGCTTCTGTCGATACAGCTTCACTGTTTCCCCCGGTTACGCCTTCTGTCATGTTTTCTCCGCCCTTGCCGGAACAGCCCCCAAGTACTCCCGCGGCTAAGACACAGGCCAGTGTTATAGTTAATGCTTTTTTCATTTTTCTCCTCCTTTGTTAACTGATGATTCTATGATAACTGCCTCACAGTTATTTCACAAGGAGGCCTGTTTTATATAAGTTCTGATTTTTTCATGACACTCCGGAATAATTTTAGAATTGTCCTGATTATTTCATTTCACATCATATGACTCCGTTACGCCGGCCTGACTGTGTTCACTGCCCACTGAATAATCACCGGAAACCGGGAAAGTAATGACAATCTCGGTTCCCCTTCCAGCTTCACTGAATATCTCTAAATTGCATGCTTCCCGATAGCAGAGCCATAGACGCCTCATGACGTTATAAAGGCCGATCGATTCCGTCTTCTTATAATCTTCATCTCTTGAAGCCCATAGTCCCCGCAGATATTCCAGGGTATCCGGTGCCATCCCCCTGCCGTCGTCCTTTACAGAAATCACCAGATCACTGTCATCCATGCCGCACCAGATCCAGATATTTTCATCGATATCTTCTACCTCCAGCCCATGCTTGATCGAGTTTTCCACCAGCGGCTGAAGAAGCAGCTTCATGATGCGGCAGTCATACAGCATTTCATCTATATCGATAAAACAGTGAAGACGGGTTCCAAACCGCAGCTTTGATAAGGTTATGTATAACTCAATGTTATCAATCTCAGCCTTTAAGCTGGTAAACTCGCCTTTTATCTCCATATTGGAACGGAAAAATTTCCCCAGGATCCGAATCATCTCGGCCACTTCTTTATTTCCGTCGATCTGAGCTCTCCAATTGATGCAATCCAGCGTATTGTATAAAAAATGAGGATTAATCTGCATCTGAAGCGCCTGAATACGGCTTTCCTTAATGCTGAGCACCAGTTCCTGATGAACCAGCTTATTCTCATAGATCTGGTTTGCCAGATCGTGTATTTTCTCCATTGTATGGTTAAAGGAATCATATAGATTTGTAAACTCCGTAATTCCGCTTGTCTCCTGTATCGTCACATTACCATTTTCCGCCCGTTTAAAGTGATCCGCCAGCACCTTTACCGGAATGGCAATGCTTCGGGACAGCATCAGCCCAATGGCCGCAAACACCAGAATCAGAATTACGCCGAGAATCGCACAGACGCTCAATACAATAGTACCATCACGGGTAACCTCCTTCTGTTCTGTCAGGCAGATGTAATTCCATCCCCTGTTTTCGATCTTTTTCTCTGCCATCACGTAATCGGCCCCGTCCACAGTAATATATCCGTTCTTTTTAACCTGGTACTCAAATGTCTCCCCGATCTTTTCCTTATTCCGGCAGCTGATGATCCGGTTGTTTTCATCCAGCAGAAAAAAACGTTTTGTGTACACGGCAGCGTCTTCCGCTACGATATCAGAAAACATGGCGGCATCGATGTACACCGTAATATAGCCAAGCGCCTTGCCTACGGTCATCACCTCATTCAGCGTATTTTCCTTTCCACTCTGGGTGGAAAATATCTTTCTGACAACAGGTATGGTGAGTACCTTTGAGGTTGATTTACTGTTTAAATCATATCCGAGGGGCAGCCAGATACTCTTGCCATGAGAGTTCTCCACCTGATCAAACCATTCGTAATCAGAGATACAGGTGCTTTGATTAAATGCTTCCTTACTTCCAATTACCTCTCCGTCATTGGAAAACAGCACAATATTAACACAATTGTAAAGAGCGGTATTAAATCTGCTTTTATAAAGCAAATTATTATTAATGCGGATACGGACCTGATCCAGATCCATGAGTCCGGCTCCGCCGTATTCATAGGCGATCAGCGCAGACTGGATGTCACTGTCAAATGCCAGTGTTGCAGAGATATTTTCCGCCTGCCCGCTTAAATAATCTGCCGTCTCACAGAGCTGGGAAACGAGCCACGCATCCCCCTCCAGAATTCTTTCTCTGGCATTTTCCGTTATGCTCCTGCGCATGGCAAGACCGGATAAACAAATGGTAGCCACGATTGATACAATAAAAATCAACAGCAGGTAGGTTTTGATACTGGTTTTCTTTCCCCTCATTTCTCCTCGTTTCCCCGAAACCTGGCTATGTAATCTGCCGGTGAGTAATTATAGTATTTTTTAAATGCATCTGTAAAATACCTGGGATTCTTATAACCGACCATCTCTGCGATCTCATAGATACGGTAATTTCTCGACAGCAGCAGCACCCTGGCTTTTTCCATGCGAACCTCCACCAGGTATGTCTTAAAACTGCGGCCCTCTGCCTTCGTAAAGATGGTAGACAGATAACCGTAGCTGATGTTTAACTGGTTCGCCACCAATGCGAGGCTAAGATTTTCATTCCCGTATTCCTTTTCTATCATGGTTTTCGCTTTGGCCACGATAAGATTTCTCATACTGTCGGAGTTTTCCCACAGTGATTTCCGTATTGTGTCGATATCCTGGCTGAAATTCTTTTTCAGCTGTTCTGTCGTGGGATACTGCTGCTCCACATCGGCATAATAGCGGTGCGCAAAAAGATAGACTGCGCCGTTGTTCTCCAGTTCAAAATATTTGAGCATCTTCATGACAATATTGCAGTAAAAATAGTACATGTCCTTGCTTTCATAGTGCTCCAGTACGGAATTGATCTCCCGAATCTGCTGATCAATCTCCTGAAATCGGCCGTTTTCAAAATTATCCACCATGCGGTTTTTCAGTTCCTGTATGATATCCCACTCTTTTTTATAGATATTTCTCTCCCGCTCATAATGGATCACACCGCTCTTCTCCTCATCCCGGCCCAGGTCGACGGCGGACCAGTAGGAAGACACTACCTCCGCCTCGGAGTACACCTCTCTCCCGATCAGTATCTGATATAAAATTCCCGTATATTTAGGGAATTCCCGCTTTAAATGCATCAGTATCCCGTTTAGCTGTTCAGGAGGTACCAGAATCGCAAAAAGCCCCTGAACATCGTTAGAGAGACAATCGGAAAAGACCTGCCTGATCATGGCTTCACAGGCCTCCATCTGCTCACCGGTCCGGTCTCCTCCCTCCTTTGCCCTGATGCGTATGAGTATCATTTCATAATATTTTTTACCCCGGTTATTCTTTTCAAACAGAGAATCCATACGGACATGCTTTTCCAAAAGCTTCATCAGTTCGTATTCCCGACCGATTTTCTGCCTGCTGTCACCATCTGTCACAGACCTTTCACTGTCCAGATTCTTTTTCAGTTTAAAAAAAGCAGCCTCAATCTCCTCTTCTCCCAGCGGCTTTAAGAGATAATCCTCCACCTTTAAAAGCAGAGCCTTCTTTGCCAGCTCAAATTCTCCATAACCGCTGATAATCACGGACTTGATATCCTTTCTGATTTTCTTTGCCTCATCAATCAGCTCCAGCCCTGTCATCTGAGGCATCCGGATATCCGTTAGAATCACATCCGCCGTATGGTTCTTTAAATACTCCAGCGCATCCATTGCTCCCTTAAATGTTCCCAACACCGAAAACCCCATCTTCTCCCATTGAATAACCTTTTCAAGTCCCTTCCGTATTAACTCATCATCATCAACTATGATCAGTGTATACATACACGTTCCCCCTTTTCCGGACAGACTGTCACACATACCATTATACTGGACAGCCCTGATACCCACAATGCGGGATTTTTGCTTTTTCTTCTGTTTTTTTCATGAAATCAAAACCTGCCCGGAGGGATTTTTGTGTAATTAAAGCGCTTTTTATTCGCAAAAAAGCTACCGAATCACAGACGATTTCCCCTCTGTGTTTCAGCAGCTTTCCCGCTGTCTTACTTACTTATGCCACTTTGTTCTGTAAACGCTTCCCTCTGCAGAACTCCTGTACGCCGCCCTAATAATCTGAAGCGTATGTTCGGAATCCTCCAGCGTTGACAGCGGCTCTCCCATCCCGTCCATATAGGCCAGAAACGCCTGTGCCTGATTGACAAATGTCTGATCGTACGATTCCACAGCACAAAGCCTTTCTCCGTTCACATAGAGCGCATCCGTTAAATGCATCTCTCCATCGGTTCCCAGAATCCGGATTCCGTTTAACTGCTCTGCAGCCTCGGACGCCCAGCTCTCCGTAATGACACAGAGCGATCCATCCATCATCTGCATATTGAGCTGAGCGGTGTCCTCACCCTCCAAAGCCTGAAGCCGCAGATTAGCGGTAAACGCCTGAAGCCTGGCAGGCACACCCAGAAGATAAAGCATCTGGTAAATCAGGTGGTGTCCGCTGTCGATCAATGCACCTCCGCCGGACAACGCCTTCTGCCTCCTCCAGTTCTCTGTTCCGGAGATGTCCAGAAGCTGTGCGGAAAAGAAAGAGGACTGGAGTATTGTTCCCAGCGCCTTTTCATCAAGCAGTTTTTTCATCTGTGCAAGGGGCTTCCGGTACATGAAATTATGTCCTGGAAAAAGTCTGACCCGGTTCTGCTCAACAGCACGCCTGACACGCTGATACTGCTCAGTTTCTCCTACCACCGGTTTTTCCACCAGCATGTAGACCCCGGCAGCCGCGGCCTTTAATATTTCCTGATAGTGGCAGGCAGTCACACTGCAGAGAATCACAGCATCCAGATCCCCTTTTTCCAACATTTTATCCATACTGTCATATGGGGTTATCCGGTGTTCCTCGCAGATCGCATGCAGCTTTTCCATATTGGAAAATGTACACATGCCTGCGATCTCAGCTTCCTTCTGCGCCTCAAACGCAGCCAAATGTTTCATCGCAATAAACCCGGTACCTACAATCCCTATTCGTTTTCCCATCTATAGTTACTCCCCTGTTTCCAAATTTAACAGCATTCCATCATAACCAGGAATCTCCCTTTTCCACTCCTTTCCGTTCCGTTCCCTAACAAAACAAGACCTGACTTCCGGCGTCTGATTTACAACCGCCATAACCGGTCCGTTCTTAGTCTCCAGTACTCTGACAATCAGATCGGGTGCCTCCAGCACGGAAACCAGAGCGTAGCCTTCTGCTTTAAACTGCTTTTTTATGTATTCAGCAGCCGTACAGCTCCCCGCATCTTTTACAGCCGCTCCCAAAAAGGTTCCGGTCCAGAGAATGTTCCCTTTTCCGTACTGCACCTCAGCAATGGCCGGTGTTTCATCCTCAAACCAGCCGGTAACCGTTCCCCTGGTTATCTTCATCGTCTGTCTGTAATACAGCCCTTCACACAGAACAGCTCCATCTCTATCCAATATCGGAATCACTCCGTCTTCGGCTCCCAAAGATATCATCTCAGCCCCAAACGCTTTTTTTAGCATCGGACATGGACAGTTAAAACTGTCTGAGTTCACCCCTTCCATGCGTATTTTGCCCATCTCAGAATAAAGACCTGCAGCTGCCTCAAGAACCACACGGCCGCCCTTACCGGCAAAATCCAGGATTTCTCTCTGTTCCTCATCGGAAAGTGACAGCGCCATCGGAACGTACAGAACCCGCAGGCCCTCATCCCACGCCGAGGCCATATAATCGCCATGGACAAACCTCACTGGTATGCCTGCCTCGATACTGGTTTGATAAACGCCGTAAATACTGTGCGCATATTTTTCTTCCTGTGCCCCTGCCGCGAAAAGAAGCAGATCGGCATTTCTTGAAAGATAAATTCCATTGACTGCCGGAACCAGCCTGCTTTTATCCAGTTGATACTCTTTAAAAAGCCTGGCACAGCGCCCTGCCTCCTCGCTTCTTTCCGTATTTTCTCCGTCAAAGCCCGTCAGACCAAATCCGGGAGACTCCATTCCTGCCGGCTCCGGAGCATACTGCCAGTACACCACGCCCTTTCCTCCCGCCGCAACAGTATTCCAGTTCCAGATACGGATATCTTCTTTATTGGGAACCTTATGTGCCAGAAATCCCGGCACACCGGCACCGCCCTGAAGTTCTGCCTGATAGAATTCCTTTTCTCTGGACGCTACACAGATAATTTCCGCCTGGAGCATATGAGAGAGATCGTAATCGCGTTTCGTCTCTCCCATCAGCCATTTCGGAAAACTGGATAACCCGAACACATCTACCTCACGTGCGAGCAGAAATTCATCGGAAAGTTCAATTCCAAGCGCTCCGGTACTGGATGCCCCCATGTAATCCGCGCTGGCGCTGTGGGTCTGGATCAGCTTCCCCGGCGCGCCGCGTCTCGCTGCATCTACCCGCCGCCTCAGCCATTCCGCCAGATTATATAACCAGAATCGTCTCCAGTCCATCATATCAGCATACGTCCCGAACCGAGGCGGGGGCACAATCTCTTCCCAGTCCGTATACCGGCGGAACCACGCCTCATTCAATTGCTCCAGCGACCCGTATCTGACCTTCAGCCACTCCCGAAACGCCCGTCTGGACCCCCCACAGGCACATAGAAGCTCCTTCTTATAATCAAACATCGGCTCCAGGTGCGGTTCGTTCCACACATCAATGATTATCACACTGTTGTTATCACGGTAATGCTCTGCTGTGCGGAAAATAAAATTACATACCAGATCCGAAACTTCCGGATTATCCATGCAGAGTCCCGGCCAGCCTGCTGTTGGAAGGTTAGCAGGCCCCCCCATAGTGATTTTCTTTCCCTCTACCGTCTCGTAGAGGCAGTCCGGATACGCCTCATACAGCCAGTACGGCGCGCCTTCCGGTATCACGTTGATTATCACATTCATGCCATTTTTTTCTGCAAGTTCTGTCAGCCGGTCCAGATCATCAAAGATAAAATGATTCTGCTCCCGCTCGATATCATTCCAAACCGCCCAAAGCTTTACCACATTAAATCCAAGCTGCTTCATATTTATAAAATCGCGTTCCCAACACGTCCTGTCCGGGAATGGCGGTCTGTAATACTGTGCTCCAAAATACACGTTCTGTACCTCCGTTCATTCTTTATGTTAACAATTGATATTCCAAACTCAGCCCTTAACCGCCCCGGCAGTTAAACCGCTGACGAGATACTTCTGAAGGAAAAAGCCGGCAATGATAATAGGCACCATAACAATCGTGGCCGCCGCGCTGGACTGTCCCCAGTCTACCGAAATCGCCCCTACGAATCTGGAGACCCCGACAGTAAGCGTATAGGTGTGAAGATTTGTGTACTGCATAGAAAACAGCAGTTCATTCCACGAATACTGCATGACCAGCAAAAGTGCGGATCCAATCGCCGGTGAGAGAAGAGGAAATACAATTTTCCAGAATACCTGCATTCTCGTACAGCCATCCAGTTTTCCCGCCTCAAATAAGTCACCTGGAATATCCCGGATAAATCCAAGTACCAGCCAGGCTACAAACGGGGCGTTTACCGACACATGAGCCAGTATGGGACCCATATAGGTTCCCAGAAGATGCACCTTGTCAAGGATAATATAGAGCGGAATCATAATGGTAATCGTCGGTACCAGTTTGGAAAACAGCAGGAATGTGGAAATCCGGTTTCCCCAGTTGGATTTCATGATAGCAAGCCCATAGGCCGCAAGGCTTCCCAGCACGATGCTGATAATGGTCGTCGACATGGCAATAATAAAGGAATTACCGAAATACGACAGAAAATTACCCTGTTTAACGATCTTCACATAGTGCTGAAGAGTCGGAGTAAAGAAAAACTGAGGAGGCATTTTCCGTATCAGAAGCGTCGGTTTAAAGGAATTACTCACAATCATATAGATCGGAAAGACTACCGTAAGCACCACAATCAGGCCGAACAGTGCTTTCCCGCATACAATCATTGATTTCTTCATTACTGCAGTCCCTCCTTGTGTGCTTTTGCATTATAACGGATAAAGACAATACCAAATACCAGAAATGAAAGGATCATGCTGGCATTGGATATGGTCATTGCATACCCCATGTCAAAGGTATCGAATCCAATCTTATACGCATAAAGGCTGAGCGACATGGTGGAGTTATTAGGGCCGCCGCCGGTCAGGGCGTAGATGATATCAAAAACCTTGATGGCGTCCACTCCGTTAAACAGAAGGATGACCATATAAACCGGAATCAGCCCCGGAAGAGAGATATGGATAAATTTCTGTATAAATCCGGCTCCATCCATTTCCGCTGCCTCGTAATACTCCCCCGGTATGCTGAGAAGACCGGAACTGAGCACCACAATAACAAAGGGAATAACCTGCCAGCAGTGAGCAATGACTGCGCAGAGCATGGCCGTGGACGTTCCCGCAAGACCCGGGAACTGTTTGGAGGTGATTCCAAACAGTCCCAGAACCCAGTAGACGAGTCCGCCATTAATATTGAACATGTATTTCCAGATCAGGCCTATGATGATGGGAGAGACCAGGAGCGGCATGGTACAGATCGGCCGGAGAATACTTTTTAACCGCCCCGTAAGACTCTGAAGCCATACTGCAATCACAGTCCCAAGAATCAAATCCCCGGCAATGGCGGCAGCTGTGAAATACAGCGTATTCCCTGCTGCCTTTAAAAAAACTTTGTCCTGAAACAGCCTGATATAATTGCTGATGCTTATGAAATCCTCTTTAAGGTCAATACTGCCCATATGGTAATTGTAAAAGCTCATGAACACGCCGTATAAAAGAGGAATGAACATCACCACAAACACAACCAGGATACTGGGCAGAAGCAGGAGGACGGGCAGTAAATCCCCTTGTTCCAGTAAGTTTCTTTTCCGTTTCATTGTTATGTTACCTCCCATCCCCTTCTCATTATCTGTCAAATTGATAATCTTTGCACGTCTCGTTGTAAGACTTAATTAATGCAGCCGAATCCGTGTCCGGATCAGTGGCAATCTCTGATAAAACCGCCTGTAATCCCGTCAGCATAGTGGAGGAATCCCCTGCCGTAGGCAGAATTCTGGCGTGAGCAAGAGCCTCTGTAACCGCAGGCAGATACGGAATTTTCTCCAGCACCTCCTGGTCTTCAGCCAGCTTTGGCAAAGCCGAGATGGATCCATTTGCCAGAGACGCTGACTTTTCCTGTTCCGGGCTTGTCAGCCATACGGCCGCCTGAAATGCTTCATCCGGATTCTCACTGTTAGCCGCCACAGACCAGCCCCAGAAATTAGCGGTTCCTACACAATCCTTGTCTCCAACACTGGGCATACCCGCAAATTTAACGGTTTCTGCCACTGCCGACTGTTCCGGATCCAGGTATGCGGAACAATTACCGGAAAGGCTGATACTGACAGGAGCCACCCCATCCTTCATCGCCTGTCCCACATCATCCACATGCCAGGTCGACGCGCCATCCATTGCGTACTTACAGAGTTCCTGCCAGATGGCAATCGCCTGTACAGCCTCATCACTCCCTAAATCAGCCTTGCCATCCTTTATAAACTCACCGCCGCAGGAATAGAGTATGGCACCAAACAAATCGACTGCCGCCTGTCCCTGCATGGCCGGAATCGCGATACCGGTCCCCTCATTTTCCTTAAACCATCTGGCGCATGCAATCAATTCGTCAAACGTTTTCGGAACTTCTCCGCCATACCGCTGCATGGCAGTCTCATCATACGCCAGTATGGAGGTCTGTGTAAAAGTAGGAAGAGACATGATGTTTCCATCAACTGTCATAGTGTCTAAAAGGCTCTGGTTATACATACTTAAATCTATTTGATATTTTTCGATGTAATCATTTAAAGGAAGAAGCCAGCCATTTAACGTGTAATCCGGGCACCACACTTCGGCTACATAGATCAGATCATAATCCCCGCCTCCGCTCTTCTGCATACTGAGCGTTTCCTTTTCCTTCAGCTTATCGTACGCCACATCGTCAATCACGATTTCAGAAGCCGTATACCCCTTTACCAGCTCCTTCTGATCGTCGGACTGGCCGCCCGACCATCTGGTCGCTACCAGTTCCACACCGGACACCTCCTGTGTCGTCTCTTTCCCGCTCTGCGCAGACTCCGCCTGTACTGCGGCTGTCCCTTTTGTTTCCGTTCCGCCTCCGCAGGCCGTAAGACTCAGTGCTAAAACTACCGTCATACCCAAACTTAATACCTTCTTCATATCTGTTACTCCCTTCCTTGCACAGTTTGTGCTATTTGTTTTTAAAATAGTTGATAAACACAGGCAGACCCAGTTCTTTCAGTGCAGCCAGCCATGCTTTCTTCTCCTCTTCTGCCGCGTCGGGCCGTTTTCCCAGTCCCTGTACAATGGCAGCCTGTACTGCCTTGGAGGCTCCCATACTGTGGTACGGCATAATTTCAAATGCTTCAATCCCCGGATGACAGCGGTAGAACTCAGCCAGTTCACCGAAAAAGTTCTCTGTATCGTTTACCCCGGAGATTAACGGTATCCGAATTACAACCCGGCATTTATTTTCGAGAAGCAGATCCAGATTCCGGTAGATCTCATCCGCCCTTACACCGGTTAGACGGGGATATGCCTCTTTTTCCCCCTTTAAATCAAACAGGAATAAGTCCGTCAGGGGAATCACGGCATTCAGCTGTTCTGCGGCACAGAAGCCTGAAGTCTCCAGACAGGTATGTATGCCTTCTTTCCTGGCCATCAGCAGCAGTTCTTTTAAAAAGTATGGCTGGAACAACGGTTCTCCCCCGGAAATGGTTACACCTCCATGCCCCGTTTTCTCATAAAAAGGTCTGTCCTTTTTTACTTCTGCCATCACATCCACGGCCGTTACGCTTCTGCCGATCGTTTCCAGCGCCCCGTAACAGCAGACCTCCGTACATGCTCCGCATCGGCTGCATGCCTCCCGGTCAAACTGATGTTTTCCCATCACCATCCGGTGCGCTTTCCGGGGACAGACCTCCGCACATGCTCCGCATCCCGAACACCTGCTTTCCTTATATGAGATGGTATCACTTATGTCGTAGGATTCCGGGTTATGACACCAGATACATCGAAGCGGACAGCCCTTTAAGAATACGGTCGTACGGATTCCCGGCCCGTCATCCAGACAGAAATGCTGTAAATCAAAGATTTTTCCAATTTTTTTATCAGTAGCTGGCCCGTTCATAGATCTCCTTCTGAACATCCTTTTCCAGCATGACAAATCTGGCCGAAAATCCGCCGACCCTCACAATCAAATCACCGTACTCCTCAGGACGTTTCATTGCATTCTCCAAATCATCCTTTCCGATCACCGTAATCATCGCCTGACTGCCGCCTCTGTCGAAATAATCTTTCATGGCAGCAATTACCTTATCCTCAGATCGTTCCAGAAGTTCTTTTGTAAAACGGAAATTCTGTACCATCCCGGCATGTTTTATATGTGAGGGTTTCAGCAGGCTGTTAATCATGGAGGTCAATCCCTTTGTCTCGACCACAGATTCCGGATTATTGGCGTTGGCCGTTGCGCATCCGGACTTTCTGCCGTTTGGCATCGCTCCCACCCATCTTGCCAGTGTGGTATTCTGTGCATTGTTTATGTAAACCGGCAAATAACTCCTGAGACCAACCCGTTCTGCCTGGGCCTTTGCTGTCTCATTGAAAAAGTCCTGTAAATCTACAAACATTGCATCTGCTTCCTCATGATCTACACCATATTTCGGAGCTTCCAGCATCATTTTTCTGGCAGCCGGGTAACTCTCAAAGTTATCAGCAAGCGCCTCCATCATCTCTTCCGCTGACATCCGTTTTTCGTCAAAGATCAGTTTCTTAACTGCACATAAACTGTCTGCCGCATCAACCGCTCCGTAAAACTCCAGAGTTCCAGCCAGATATTCACAGCCCCCTTCAAAAAGTGCCTTTCCCTTATCCACGCAGCCATCGTAAAGGACGGAGGCCATCAGAAACGGATGCCTGGCTCCTGTAATCTCATATTCATACGCTTCAAACTCAGCCTGCGCCTCTATATAATATTTTGCATGCTCCTTATAGAAATGGTAAAACTCTTCAAAACTGCTGCACGCGGAGAGCTTCGGTGTTTTGGGACCGATCGCCCAGCCCCCTACCGGATCCCAGCCTCCGTTTACTGCCAGTTCCATAATTTTCGCAGCATTAAGGGATCCGCTGGGAGTTGCCACACTGTAGTGCTCAAACTCATATTCTCCGCATCCGAGCATGATATAGTGTTCCGCCATCTCCCTCGGCACACCATATGTACTCATGACTCCCGGTACGATCACATCATCATTATAGAGAAGCGGGTATGTCCTTCCCTCCTTAATACACTCAATCGCTGCCTTCATGACACATTCCGGTGTATCTTTATGAAACCGGAGTGTAAATTGCGGAAGAACCTCCTTTACCGTTCTGCACGCTTCAATGGCCAAAAGGCTATAACGGTCTCCCGTCTCCGGATTACGCCGGCCATATCCGCCTACAATTACGCGTCCATCCGTTTCACAGTCCAGATGATCAATCAGCTGAAAGAAATTCTGTGTAATTTTAAGTGCTTCCTCTTCCGTCAGGATGCCATGGTCAATATCATGGCAGTAGAGATCACCAAAAAACACATCACATCTGCCGATATCAATGATTGGCGTCATAAGACAGTACATCCACACCAGCTGGACTGCCTCCAGATAAGATTCCGGTTTCCGATGCTGATTAAAGTAAAGTGCATCTTTAAGCTTAAGCAGCTCCTCTTTCCGCTTTCCCTCTGCGCTTTCTGCCATATCACCAGCCTGCTTCTCATAGTAGTGCAGCATCTCCTTCAGCAGTTCAAACATCTGAACAGATGCTTCCAGAAACTGAAGCTGTTCCTCCTCAAGTCCGTTTCTCTTCATTGATGCAGAAAGTTCCTCCATCATACCCGGGATCCCCTTGAGTACCAGCTTATCAAAGTCGAGATAGCAGCCCGCCATTCTGAGAATCGGACAGGCCGGCATGGGAAGCTTATCCCACTGATCAGATATCAGGGCCTTTTTTAAATGATCCGGCATGTGTTCCATCACATAACGGTCCGTATTTTCCTTTTTCCAGAATACCAGCATATCGTTCAAATCTTCACGGTATTTCAGGCTTCCGGCGCCATTCTCCAATTCCTTCACCACTTCGTCCTCGTGAATATAGAATCCGAACCCTCCGGTCTGATGCTGAATCCCAAATCCCACCGGGCCGAACTCATGGCGTCCAGCCAGGACGTCCTGATCCTCAATCGGATGGAGAATGGCCGGATACAGGGCTTTCATGCATTCTGCTTCAATCTTGTATTTATTCCCCCTCCACTGTTTTACAATCCTGCGGTATGCCTTTGTAAACGCAATCTCCACTTCCAGATTTGATCTGGGGTGGGCCACCTTAAAATGATTCATAGCTGCCTCCTTAAATTGTAATAAATTATCCACTTTTTTCCATCATCTGCGTTTTGGGCGCACTTGACAGAGTGTGCATTTTTCACTGGTATTCTCAGTAATAAACGCACTTTTTATAGATTTTTTATTTAATCTTCTTGTTTTTGAGTAATTTTGATAGCATAAATGTACCATAAAAAAAGAGCGCTGTCTTGTCTTGCCTTTCCCTATTTATTGTGCTATATTGACATATATGGAAACCATTTTTGGTAAAAGAATAAAGAGTCCGGCGATCCGGACTCTCGCGCCGGAGCGCGGTTGCTTCAGCAACCATACTTCCTTAGCGCGGAGTGCACCTCCTGCCCGGAGGGCTTTTATGTAATAGGAGCACTTTCCTACTACATAAAAAAGCCCTGCACATACTGCCGGGGCTCATATACATTCGACGCATTATGAAATTGATCACATCATAAAAAACTCATACTGAAAATCCATCAGGCACGAAAGGGGCCCCGCGATGAAAATTGAATTCTACAGAGAACAGGACTGGCTTTTCTCGGGTGAAGACGGCATCTGCACGAAAATCGCATTTCAGGATGCCGACACCCGTTCACACAACCACAATTATTATGAATTCTTCCTGGTAGGCACAGGAAGCGCCACCCATCATATTAACGATAAGAAAAAGATTGTGAATACAGGAGCCCTGGTCTTCATCCGGCCAAAGGACGTACACAGCTTCCAGAACCCGTCTTCCGATTTCTGTTTTTACAACCTGCTCGTTTCCAGAGGCACTATGGATTCATGCTTTTCCTTTCTCGGCACCGGCTGCAATGCTGAACAGCTGATGGAAAACGAGATGCCTCCCTTCCGTCAGCTTCTTCCGGCGGAGTTAAACAATTTGCTGCCGTCCTTTGAACAGTTGTCTATCGCTCATGAACTGAACCTCGTCCGGTTCAATACCCTTTTGAGGGCCGCTGCCGTCAATCTTCTCACCAGCTATTTTCTTTCCTATAACCTGAAACTGTCCCATGACATTCCCACGTGGCTGGGGCTTCTTGCACTGGAAATGCAGAAACAGCAAAATTATCAGGAAGGCTTAAACGCCCTCTACCGCATCTCTCAGAAGAGTCCTGAATACTTATGCCGCGTCTTTAAAAAGCACCTGAATAAGACGCCGACTGAATTTATCAATGACATCCGCATCGCCAATGCAAAACTTGCTCTTGAATATACCAACCGGTCCATTTTACAGATCTGTGAAGAGGTGGGGTTTGACAACACCAGCCACTTCTACCATCTGTTTAAAAAGGACACCGGATTATCGCCCAAAGCATTCAGGGAGTTGTCCAGCGGAAGCCAGTACTAAATTTATTGGCACCAGCACAATACAGTACTGGTATACCGGTACATGGGCCATACTCCCTGACCGCCGTCAGGCATTATTTCCCGCTTTTTTTCTTATGCTTTGCCATAAACTCGTTTCCCGCCAGCCTGATCCCCATTTCCAGCCACATTTTCTTATCGGCCGGTGTCAGGCATTCTCCGATTTCCCTCGGGTCCATATCGGCAAAATTAAAATCACAGGACTGTTCCGAACGCTCCATTAAATAATCAGCGGTAACGCCAAAGTAATCGGCAATTCGGCAGAGCAGCTCCGATGAGATATCTGGAATCGGCTGTGATTCTATCTTACTGACGGTCTGCTGGCTGACGCCAAGTAAATCTCCCAGTAATGCCTGGGGAATTTTTTTCTGTCTCCTCAAACTATAGATTCTGTTTTTTCCCATTGTATCAATCCTTTTTCTTTTTATTGTAGCGGAAAGACTCCTGCTATATTACTTATATAATTTGTACTTTTAACTATATCTATGTGTTTTGTTGCTGATTCTTCAGAAAAAAGTAATGTGAATTTTATTCTGCCCGTTGTATAATAATGGAAAAGGAGGTTTTGACATGCAGAGTATATTAGTTTGTGATGATGATAAACAGATTGTAGAAGCGATTGATATCTATCTGACCGGAGAAGGTTTTACCGTAATAAAAGCATATGACGGCTACGAGGCGCTGGATCTGCTGGAGAATAATCAGGTAGATTTAATGATCGTGGATGTGATGATGCCGGGTCTGGATGGTATCAGGACCACGTTAAAGGTTCGGGAGACCAGCAGCATTCCCATTATCATCCTGTCCGCAAAGTCAGAAGACACCGACAAGATCCTGGGGCTCAATATCGGTGCGGATGACTACATTACAAAGCCGTTTAATCCTCTGGAGCTGGTAGCAAGAGTAAAATCCCAGCTGCGCCGTTATACCCAGCTCGGTAATATGAACCAGCAGACAGCCGGTCAGGTATATAAATGCGGAGGTCTGGCAATTAATGATGATAATAAAGAAGTCACGGTTGATGGAGAACTCATCAAGCTGACTCCCATTGAATATAACATTCTTCTCCTTCTCGTCAAGAATGCCGGAAAGGTGTTCTCCATTGACGAGATCTATGAACAGATCTGGAATGAAGAAGCGATCGGCGCGGATAATACCGTAGCCGTCCATATCCGCCATATCCGCGAGAAGATTGAAATTAACCCGCGGGAGCCGCGGTATTTAAAAGTGGTCTGGGGAGTCGGCTACAAGATTGAGAAGCAATAGGAGAGCGTATGAAAAGAAAAAAGGAACATGCAGTCCTGCTGCACATTCTTTTTGTCATCCTCGTGGTAACGGGAATCAGCATCATGTACAACAATCCCCACTACGGAGAAGGCATCAGCTGGCTTACCAATGAGACGTACGAGGATACACCGGAGTTCATCCGTCAGTTCAAGACGGACATTGACGATATCTTTAACTATATCAAATACAAAGAGGTATTTGAATCGAACGGGAAGCTGGCCTATGACAAGCCTGTCGTCCGTGTGACCACCGGTCCCGGGGAAGTACAGGAATATACCGTCGACGAGATGGTACGGATGGCCAAGTCCATGGGCTATTATCTGAATGAAAAGTTTAAGGTGGATGGCCGTTACACACCGGAAGACGGAGAACAGGACATCCGGGTGGACTGGCGCTCTTACGACCCGGACCATCAGGATTCCGAGCCCGGGGAATCTTATACCACCATGGCGGACCTGGCAAAAGAAGTGCTTGCCCATGTAGGGAATTACTATGCATTTCACTATAAGTTTATCCAGAACCCCAGCAATTTAAAATTCAGGGTATCTTTTAAGGGTGATTCTGAGGCCCCCAGGCTGTACAGCAATACGGTCATTGATAATCCCGATGAACTGAAAGCATTGGGCCGTTATGTCTATGTAACCGGCGAATCCCTGTATATCGATACCAATTTAAATACAACGCTGAAAACCATATCGGCCCAGCTGGAAAAGTCTAATCCATACAACAACAGCAATTACTACATGATTGTGGCTGTAAACACGGCGTATCCCGTTCAGGATTCCTATTCTGAGGCGGCCAGATCCTATGACCATATGCGTCTGCTGTTTATCATCGGCCTTGTATCTCTGGCCATTGGTATCCTGGGTTGTGCCGCAAGCCTGTACTTCCTTATTAGTATGACAGGCCATATGACTTCCTGTCAGGATGCGGTTACACTGGGAAGAATCGACAGGATCGCCACGGAAACCTGTCTGATCCTGTTTGTGGCCGCCGCCATGTGTGCCCTGTTTCTGGGAGAACACGTCGTCTACAAGGTCATCCACCTGTTTTTGTCGGAAGAACGCTGGTATTACGGGGAACTGGCCGCACGCCTGCTGATTCTCTATACCATCGGCATGATCGCAGCATTCAGCATGATCCGCCGTTATAAGGCGGGAACCCTCTGGACAGGCAGTCTGACAAAGCGGATCTGCGTGAACGTCAGTCTTTATATTAAAAATCATCGTTTTACCACCCGGCTTGCATTGGGTTATATCTGCTATTTTGTATTTAACTGTGTGATGCTTGTGGCGGGTGCATTCGTATATTTTACCTATGACAGCATGGAATCCCGGATTTTAACAGGCCTTCTTGCTCTCGCACTGCTCTGCATGGACCTATGGGTTTTCCATCAGCTGTACAAGAATGCCTGGGAGACCGATCAGATTAATGAAGCGCTTTTAAAGATTTCCCACGGTGACACCAAATATAAAATCAACGCGGAGGCGTTTGACGGAAAAGAACGGGAACTGGCTGAGAACATCAACCATATCAGCCGCGGCTTAGAGACCGCACTGCAGGAAAAGGTAAGCAGCGAACGCCTGAAGGCTGACCTCATTACCAACGTATCTCATGATATCAAAACACCGCTTACCTCAATTATTAACTATGTAGATTTAATTAAACGGGAACATCTTCAGGACCCAAAGATTCAGGGGTACTTAGACGTTCTGGAGCAGAAGTCCCAGCGGCTTAAGACACTGACGGAAGACCTGGTCGAGGCTTCCAAAGCCAGCTCCGGCAATTTAAAGATTGAGCTGACCAGTATCGACTTTGTCGAGCTTATCTATCAAACCAACGGCGAATTCGAAGAAAAATTCCTGATACGCCATCTGGAACTGGTCTCCAGTTTTCCGGAAGAAACGGTTATCATCCAGGCCGACGGACGCCATCTGTGGCGCGTGCTGGAAAATCTTTATAACAATGCGTTTAAATATGCGATGGAACACAGCCGCGTTTACGTTGATGTCACCGCGGAAGACAGTCAGGTACTCTTCACCATAAAGAATGTATCAGAGAATCCGCTGAATATTAAAGGAGATGAACTGACGGAGCGTTTCGTCCGCGGCGACGTGGCACGAACCACGGAAGGAAGCGGATTGGGCCTGTCCATCGCCAAGAGCCTTACGGAACTTCTCGGCGGAACGTTCACCATCTATATTGATGGAGATTTATTTAAAGTGCAGTTATCCTTTCCGCGTCAGAACGGAAAAGGAACTTCCTGACACGGAAACTCTCATTTCACAGAAATAAAAAAACAGGGATATTTTCTGGCATCCACCTTTCAAAAGGCTGCCAGTCATATTCCTGTTTTTATTTTCCAGATCTTCTCAGAATGCTTCTTTATTTAGGAGTGATCAGATGGACCCGGCTCCATTTTCCCGTCAGATACCGCATAAACGAAATGGCATAATTCGCCGCCCAGCCCATGGGAACCGCGTACCATACCGCCTGTACGCCGATCACCGGTGCAAATACTGCCGCTACAATCACGCGGATTGCAAGATTTACAAGATTGGCAATGGTAAAGACCACCACGTCTCCCGCGCCACGCAGCAAACCGTCTGTGGTCGCTTTTAAGCCGATAAACACGAAGAAGAAGGAGATAAACCGCACATATGCCATACCGGTCTGGAAAGCAGTCTCAGCGCTTCCCTCGTTTAGGAATCCGCGTATGAAAAGATCCCCCCACAGCTGCATGATTATGCAGATAACCACTGCAAAAAATCCGACCATGGCATAGCAGTAGCGATACCCCTGCTTCACCCGGTCCGGACGGCCGGCTCCAATGTTCTGTGCGGTAAAGGTCGACATGGCATTGCCGATGGCCAGCATGGGTACGATACAGATCGACTCGATCCTGGTGCCTGCGGCAAATCCGGCCATGACCGCAGAACCGAAGACATTTACCACTGACTGTACCAAAAGCATCCCGATATGGACGATAGACTGCTGAAGCGTGGAAGGGATCGCCACCCGCATCATATTGACCATCATTGTCATGTCGTAAAAATGAAATGCCTCCGTCACCTCATACGTTTTCAGGCGCTTCAGCAATATGGTGAAGGAGATCACCGCCGACAGCCCCTGAGCCATCAGCGTCGCCACCGCAACGCCTGCAACTCCCTGATGGAACCGGATTACGAAGAGCAAATCCAGCACAATATTCAGAAGAGACGAAAAGATCAGGAGATAGAGCGGTGTTCTGGAATCCCCCAGTGACTGAAAAATAGCCGCCTGTACATTATACATGAACAGAAACGGCAGCCCCACGAAGTAGATGCTTAAATATACAGAGGCATCCGCAAATACATTTTCCGGAGTATTCATCCACGTCAGGATCGGCTCATTAAACAGAAATCCCAGAGTGCCGAGAAGAACGCTCAGAGTCAGGAAATTGATCAGTGTCGTGGAGATCGCCGTCTTCATATTCCCCAGCTGCTTCGCTCCCAGAAACTGGGATACGACCACCGAGCTTCCGATCCCACCTCCGATGGCAATGGCAATGAAGACATTGGTAATGGAATAGGAAGCGCCGACAGATGCCAGCGCCTCCTCACTTACGAACCGGCCTACCACTACCGAGTCCATAATATTATAAAACTGCTGAAATAAATTCCCCAGAATCATCGGCAGTGCGAACAGAAGCAACGCCCTGCCCGGTGAATCGGTTATCATGTTTACTGCTTTTCTGTCTTTTTTCATACCCTTATTTTAAACCATTCCTATCCGAATATACGCCATCCACAGATAAAGTTATTTCTCCACCAGCTGCTTAATGCACGTTCCACAACACGTCCGTTACTGGAGGACGCATCCACTACCTTTCCTCCGCCGGCCACGATTCCCACATGACCGCTTACGACGATGATATCACCTGCCTGAAGGCTGTTGAAATTCGTGATCTTCGTGTATTTTCCCACGCTTCGCCAGCCGGCCGAGGTCAGGTAACTCTGCCGTACGCCTGCCTGGTTCAGACAGTAGTAGACGAAACCGGAACAGTCAAACGCATTCGGTCCTTTTGCACCGTAGACATACGGACACCCCAGTTTGGATCTGGCAATGGACAGCAGTCCGCTGACACCGGAGCCGCCCTTTACCGTTCCGCCTTTGGAGCTGCTGCTGCCTCCGGAGGAACCGCCTGAACCCGCCTTCTTTACGTTGCTTCCCGTCAGCTTATTCATGGTCTGACGGCCCACAGAGCCATCTGCGGTAAGACCGTTGCTGCTCTGGAAAGACTTCACCGCTTTTTCCGTCACCTCACCGTAATATCCGGTAACATTGGCGGAAGATAAATAACCATATTTATTTAGCAGCTGCTGAATCCGGGTAACCGTCTCCCCCTGTTCCCCCAGCATCAGACCGTTGGCCTGTGCCTCTGCACTGTTCAGCGCCACACGGGTCGATGGCCCGAGATAGCCGTCCACCACAAGGTCATTCCTTGCCTGGAACTGCTTGACCGCAGCCGCCGTATCATCCCCATACGCCCCATCCGGCGTGGTTGTTAAGTACCCCAGCTCCTTCAGACGCGTCTGGCATGCCAGAACCACATCGCTCTTCTCTCCATAGGAAAGAAAATTCGGTTTGATCTCATCGCTGTACAGGAGATTGATCGTCTGCCGTCCCACCTTGCCGTCGACATTCAAGCCATTGACCTCCTGAAGCTTGATTACCGCGGCCTCCGTATCATCTCCGAAATGTCCGGTCACCAGATCCCCGGTTGCCAGGTATCCCAGTTCATAAAGGCGGTTCTGAATTCGTTTGATGTCATCGCCGTCGACATCCTTTGAAACCGCATAGTATTTGGCGGAAGGAGTCATAATTGCATTCAGCGTCTCCGGGCCCACAATTCCGTCCTGCGCCAGATGATTCTGTCTTTGAAATGTCTTGACTGCAGACTCTGTCATCGTTCCAAAATACTGGGTCGGCTCATCATTATCCATAAATCCCAGATCCATCAGCCGCTGCTGCAGGCTTGCCACAATGGGATGTTCCACGCCATTTCGAAGATATTCCGGAACGGGATTCTCGTCCAGAACCGGAAGGTCCGGCAGTACCGGCACCGGCTCTTCTCCAATTGTCAGGATCTTTACCGGCTGGGGGCTTTTCTCAGTCTCCAGTTCGATCGAGAGGGCAGAGGGCTCCGGTGCCGTTGTCTCCTGCTCCGCACCATTCTTTTTTCCGCAGCCTCCCAGAACCGCTGCGACCGCCGTAGCCAGGAGTACTTTATGTATGAAAGATGTGTACCATCGTGCTTTTTTATTCATAAACGGGATTCCTTTCCTTTTGTCGAATCAGGTCTATTTTAGCACATTTACAAGGGAAAAGGGAAGGAAATTTATCTCATACGGGAATTTTCCACCGCCTGAGCGTTACATTTAATTTACCACTCCATTGCACAGTCAAAACCAATATGATATACTAAATAGAGTTAGATTTTGCTAACTCAGAAACCGAAAGGAGGTTTTATTATGGGTACATCTTTATTATGGGCAGCCGGTGGAACCGGATTTACATTTTTAATGACCACGCTGGGCGCGTCCGTAGTTTTTTTCTTTCGCAAAGAAGTCAATGCCTCCGTTCAGAGAATCTTTCTGGGATTCGCTGCCGGAGTCATGATAGCGGCTTCCGTATGGTCCCTGCTGATTCCAGCAATTGAGGAGGCGTCTCTGAATGGAGGCATCGGCTGGATTCCTGCTGCGGGAGGCTTTTTACTGGGTGTGTTCTTCCTGATCGCCCTCGATACATATCTCCCCCACCTTCATCCGGACTGCAGCAATCCGGGCTGTAACGAGGCAGAGGGCGTCTCTTCCAGCTGGAAGCGGACTACCCTGTTAGTCATGGCGGTTACACTGCACAACATACCGGAAGGCATGGCGGTTGGCCTGTCCTTTGCACTGGCTGCACAGCACGGCAATGATCCGGCGCTCTATACCGCAGCCATGGCTCTCGCCATCGGTATTGGTATTCAGAATTTCCCGGAAGGTGCGGCAATCTCCCTTCCGCTGCGTCAGGAAGGTCTCTCTACCGGAAAGGCATTCTTCCGCGGCAGTATGTCGGGTATTGTAGAACCAGTCTTTGGTATCCTCACCGTACTGGTGGCGGGCGCCATAGAACCTCTGATGCCCTGGCTGCTCTCCTTCGCGGCAGGCGCCATGCTGTATGTCGTGGTGGAGGAACTGATTCCCGAAGCTCATTTAGGTGAACACTCTAACGCCGGGACACTGGGTGTTATGGGGGGATTCGTGATTATGATGATTTTGGATGTGGCACTTGGATGATGATATTCTATGAGATGATATCTTAAGAAAAGAAGCAAAGCGGTTTTTGCTATAGACCGTTTCGCTTCTTTTCTAGCTTTCTGCTCTTCTTTTGCTTTTACTTTGCTCTTCCCCCGTTTTTTATCAACTAAAGCTTTGGCCAGAACAGGCTGTCATTTACTGTCGTAAACCACTCACAGCCACTCTCTGTGATCAGGACAGTATCCTCAATATTAAACGCGCCATAGGCTGCACTGTAAAACGGCACCTCAATAGACATAACCATTCCAGGCATAAATACTGTAAATTCCTGCTCTTTTCCAGGAGCCACAAATGGCCGTTCTTCTACAAATATATTGCATCCTACGGAATGACCACAGTGACCTCTCGTGTACTTTTCAAAGCCGGATTTCCGCACGGTATCCTGCATGGCATGAAATACGGGTTCAAACGGAACTCCAGGACCGATCATGGAACGCCCTGCATCGAATGCACGGTATAATGCCTCAAAAATCCGGACTGCCTTGTCCTCTGGTTTGCCCACCACAAAGGTTCTTGCAATATCTGCCTGATAGCCACAGATATTCGCGCCCCCATCAAGCCTGATAATATCATTTTCTTTTACCGAAATATTTCTGGGTATCTGCACGATTGAATACTCGGTACCTATTCCAGAGACTGTATAAGCACCTATTACATCAAGATCTTGTGAAAACGCTGCATTTCTGTATATAGAAAGAATTTCCTTCTCACTCATCCCGGGAACAATACGGTATGCCGTTTCCAGCATAGCGCTTTCTGTAATTTTCGCTGTCCGGCGAAGCAGGCCGATCTCCCAATCTGTCTTAATTGCCCTCGCTCTGTTAAGTACTTTTTCGCAGCTACACAGGCTTCCCACTCCCGTACAATCCGAAAGAAAGTCCCATATATCATGTGGTATGGAAGGACTCTGCACTCCGATTTTTGCCTTATTCGTCCGCTCTGTAATGAAATCTAAAGCCATCTTAACAGGGATCATCATATCCGGTTGAGACGGCTTTTCCAGTCCATCATCTTCCAGTCCATCAATATAAATCCAGACAGGATATGTTTCCATTTTAATATCCTTACACTGATTTTCAGCGGTCTGTTTCTCTATTTCATTCAGGATCAGTATGACAGGTCCTTCTTTTCGTACGACCGCCAGAGTCGTACCTATTCGCCTGGAATCATATAGGAAATGGCTGGCGAATCCACTGGCATACAGAATTGTCTCCGGCTCTGTCAGAATTAACGCATCAAGCCCTTCTCTTTCCATCTCCCTCTTTAGTTTTTGCTCTATTTCCAACTGATTTCTGTTCTCTAACATGATTTTCCTCCAATCTATCAGCCTTTGACCGCGCCGCTCATAACCCCTTCCACAATGTACCTCTGAAGCAGAAAGTATAATATCAGGATAGGGATCATTGACAGCGTAAACGCCGCAAATGCCAGATTTAGTTCCACATTATACTCGCCGAAGAATCGGTATAACATAAGCGGAATTGTCTTCATCTCCTCTTTCATCAATATGTTTAATGTAATAGTAAAATCGTTCCAGGAAAACAGTGCGTTAATAATAACTGCAGTACAAAGCACGGATTTTAGCAGAGGAAATACAATCCGAAAAAAAGTTTTCATCCTCCCCGCCCCATCAATCATAGCCGCTTCCTCTAATTCTATGGGAACCGTTTTTACAAAACTTGTAAACAGCAGAATATTGAAGGAAATATTAAATGCGGCCCGGACCATGACAGCCCCCAGGTATGTGTTTAAAAGGCCTGCCTGTTTTAGATTCATATATTGCGGCAGCATAACTGACTGGTACGGTATCAAAAGTGCTGTAAGAAACAGCGAATAAATAATGTTATAAGCCTTTCCCGTATTGCGCGCCAGAACATAGGCGGCCATCGGGCAAATAATAATGAGCAGAAGCACTGTCGGAACGGTTGTAATGACACTGTTCTTTAAAACCACATAGAAATTTGATGCCTCAACTGCCTGGCTGAAGTTTTCCAGATGGAATTCTGATGGAAATCTCAAACCGGTAAATGTAATCTGTTCCCTTGTCTTCATTGAATAGACAAAAGATATGTAAAACGGAGACAACATAATTGCCGCTGCAAACAGCAGTATCACATTTTTTCCAATGGAATATTTCCTGATTATACTCATACCTCCACCTCCCTGCTCCGGAAAAAGCTGGCAACCAGAAAGCTGATTACAGCAAGAAATAATGTAAAAAGAATAGCCGCCGCCTGACCATACCCCGCTTTATAATACACAAAAATATTTTTATAGATATACATTGCCAGACTTTCGGAGGATGTTCCCGGTCCCCCTCCGGTTGTCACCATCGGATATTCAAAAACCTTCAGCCCCCACGACAGAACCAGTGTTGCATTGGTTGTAAAAGCCGGTACAATCAGTGGAAGTGTAATTTTAACAAAGGTATGAAGCGATTTGCTCCCTTCTACGCGTGCAACCTCATAATATTCATCCGGAACACTCTTAAGCGCAGCAAGGAAGACAATCATACAGTATCCAGTATCTTTCCAAACCGAGATTATAGCCAGACCGCGTATTACCGTCTTAGGGGAGGCCAGTAGATTTTTCATCCCCAGAATCGAGTAACAGACATCACTGAAGATATAGGACCAGATATAAGAGGCCAGCACGATACTGATTACGTACGGCATAAAATAAATCGTACGCAGGATACGGTGAAACCTGGTGTTTCTGCTAATTCCGAGAGCCAGCAGCAGACCAAACAAATTACTGAATACCACCTCCATTGCCGCAAATTTAATTGTGTTTACTGCCGGAGCTGCAATGCTCCCATCCGTTAACACATTTTTATAATTTTCCAATCCAACGATTGTGTAATCCACGCTAAACCCATCCCACCTGCGGAAGGAATATGGGATTCCCTGCAAAAACGGCATGATAACAAAAACAAAGAACACAACTGCGCATGGAGCAAGAAATAAAATGTTTTGTATTGTCTTTTTAACCATCTTCTTATTTCTCATTCCCATCTTCCTTCCATTATTGGTATTGATTTTATTTTTATTTTGAAATTCCCGAAAAATCTTTATCAAGCATTGATATCAGTCCTTCTGCCCCGATTTCCGGTGTTGCCGCAAACAGCTGTAAGTCACTTTCAAACTTGGATTTATATTCTCCGCTAAAATAAGGATAACTGTCTTTACTTACTACCTTACCCGATTCTATAATTGCATTCATGTCCACAAAGATTGGATCCAGATCCGTTGTTTCCACTGGTATAATCGTAGGCACTTTTGCATTTTCGTACCATTGCCGGACTCCTTCCGCTGATGTCAGGTGTTCCATGAACTTCATTACCTCATCCGGATGCTTTGTCTGAGCACTAACCATAAATGCCGTATCTACTCCAATTGGCAGCGTATTTTCCTCTGCCTGGTCCGACCAGGGGGTTGTAAAGAAGCCAAATTTTCCATCTGGATTATTCTTTCTAATGTCTCCGATCGCCCAGGAACCGGTAATGCACATAGGATACTTTCCGCTGGCGAATAACTGGTTGGCTCTCGAAGCATCTGTTCCAAGATCGTCATCTCTTTTTGCGGATAATCGTGCGGCATAAATGTCAGCCTGTAGTTTAAACATCGGATAATCGCTGAATTTTTTCTCCCCATTTTGTATCTTTTCATAAAACTTCTCATCCTCTTTTGCAACCATACTTCCAAAAGAACTATCAAAATCCACACGAGGATATATATTATCTTTATAGGCTCTTACAAAAGGAACTATGCCCTGTTCTTCAAATGTCCTGATAATCTCATTAAACTCGCTTAAAGTTGTCGGCGGCTTCAGCTGATATTCATCAAACATATCTTTATTGTAAAATACGCCTGCAATAGATCTGTCTACCGGAACACCATAGACTTTTTCGCCTACACTTACCATCGCCTTATCTACTTCCGACAGGTTATCAAGGCACTTCTGTCCTGTTAAGTCAAGAACCTGTCCGGCCTCTGCCAGTTGAATAAACTGAGAAGGTTTCCCCATAAAAATATCCGGTGCGTCGCCTGCTGCAATTTTCGTTTGCAGCGAAGATGCAAACTGTGCCCATGGTGTGACTGCCTGCACTTCGATTTCAATATCAGGGTACTGTTCTGTTACGGACTGTACCCATGCATCAATTCCACTCCTCTTTGTCTCTTCCGCTGCATAATGCATGAGCACAAGCTTAACTTTCTCACCGGTCTTTGACTCTTCTGCGGAAGATTTTTTTTCTTCTTCGGTTGACTGTTTTTGAGTACTTTCGCTTTGAACCATTTCCTGTTTGGGCTCTTCTGATGACCCGCATGCAGTAAGTGCTAAAGCCGCCATGACCATGAGCATCATTTTTTTCTGTTTTCTCATAACATAACCCTCCTATTCAAATAATACCGCGCATAATTTGTTGTATTTATAGTATATTTGTTTTTTATTTTCATTACTATATATGTAATTCTATATTTTATTAGTTATTTTTAGATTTTAGTTGATATATAAACGACTTTCACTTCTATTATTGACTTTCTATCTCTATCCGGGTATTCTAAAAACATAAAAGCAGGAGGAGACGCATATGTCCAAGTTCATAACATGGTATTTAAATCTAAAGTTCAAACAAAAACTGCTGCTTTCCTTCCTTGTTATTATTTTTCTCACAACGCTCTGTATCAGCGGTACCAATTATGCTGTAAGCAATTTGTTAATTACTCGCTATGTATCTGATTACTCCATTGCGATCTCCAGTCAGATTGCTTCTAATTTTGCTTCCCGAGTCGATAATATTGAGGAGACAAACTTTATAAAATATCAGAATGACGGGGCCTTTAATGAGATTCTCCCTGTCTCTGACTATACACCAATTCAAAACCGCTTATCATACCAGTCCGCCGTTGACAATCTCCTCTATTCTACCGATTACTATAAAAGTATTGCTTTCCTGGATCTAAATAACTACTTGTATACCGCCGGATCTGATCTTCTGTCTGATCAAAGTATAGACTATTTTACAGACGAGGCTCCCGAAATAAAAAAATCATGGGGACAATGCGTGTGGGACAGCTGCCCAAACGGAAACCTGTTATTAAAACGGGCACTCTATCACCTTCCTACCGGTACGTATATCGGCTGCCTCTTTGTGGAAATAGACAGGGATTACCTGATTAAAGTGTATGAACAGTCGATTGACCGCTACGGCGGAAGTGTTGTAATATTTAACCCGGCTCATAAGCCTATGATCTCTGACCATGACACGTTTGAAAAAATCGCTCTGGAGGCAATATCAAGCGCCACCCAAGCCGAAAATCATACAGTGAAAATGAATGGAGAAACGTATACTGCCGCCGTATACAATACTCCTGACGGGCAGTGGACTCTTACTCATATCGTTTCCCTTTCTCAGCTGACCGGTAAACTTCATGTAATCGGATATTGGATACTTTTTATAGGATTTGCTGTATTTGCGTTGGCTATTGTCCTTGCCTTCCTGATTTCCGGCAATATCTCTCAAAATTTAAAGCTGCTCACAGACAGCATGAAACAATTCTCCAACGGAAATTTTGATGAGCACATTGTGCCGGCCAGTCACGATGAATTTGCCATCATTGCGGATAATTTCAATACAATGGGACAAAAAATAAAAGCGCTGATGAGGGAGGTTGCTTTGGAACAAAAGCAAAAACAGCAGATTGAGTACCAGATGCTGGAATTCCAATATAATGCTCTTCAAGCACGTTTGAACCCCCATTTTCTTTATAATATTCTGGATTCTATCAGTAGTCTGGCCAAACTGAAGGATGAATATGATATCAGTGACTGGATCTGTCTGCTCAGTGACATGCTGAGGGAAAGCATTGGGCAAAAAAAGCGCCTGATTCCACTGGATGAAGAAATATCCTATGTCAGAAAATATACGACTCTGTATCAAATGATGTATCGGGATCATGTAACCTTTATTTACAAATCGGATCCCTCACTTTCTTTCATACCAGTTCCGGCATTTATCCTTCAGCCCATAGTAGAAAATGCCATTGTTCATGGAATTGAGGGAATCTCAAGACACGGGATCATTCATATTTGCAGTTTTAGCCAGGATAATACTCTGATCCTGGAAGTGTGTGATAACGGGCATGGGATGTCTCAGGATATGATTGAAATGATTTTAAATTCCAGATACTCATCGGAAGACTCAGGTTCTCCATCACATGCCAAAGTAGGTCTCATAACCGTTCTGGAGCGCATCCGTCTTCTGTACGGCCCTGAATTTGGCATTCGTATTCAATCCGTACCGGAAGAGGGAACCCGGATTCGGATTATCCTGCCTGTTGCTGTTTCTCTATATCATGATCACAATTCAGAAGACCAGGAGTGATTGAATATGTACAAAATAGTTATTATTGATGATAATGAACTGACTCGCAAATCAATCGCCAAAACAATAAAGCGGCAGCTGCCCGACTGCGCAATAGTTGGCGACGCCTCCAACGGACGGGAGGGCTTAAGCTGCATACAGTCTGTATGTCCCGATATTATTATCAGCGATATCAAAATGCCGGACCTGGATGGCCTGTCCATGGTGCGCATGGTCCAGTCATCCCTGCCGGCTTCTCAGATTATTTTTATCACCGGTTATCAGGATTTCGAAAATGCCCATGCTGCCATCAGGCTGCATGCCTGTGCCTTCCTGTTGAAACCAATACATGATAGCCAGCTTCTAGAGGCAATTGCACTTGCAAAGGATGAGATTCAAAAAAATGCGCCCTCCATGATACAGGGTTTTCAGGAACTCAATCTCTTCTTACAGCAAAATGCCCCGGAAGCATTTGAAGAAAAATTGTCTTCTATATACAGAAAAGCCATTTATCTAGTGCAAAAGGCTCCCGATGATTCCTCTGATATACTGCTTAACTGTATGCGCCAGGTCTGTTCCATTATCCTGCACTACTTCTGGAATCTGGCACCGCAAAAAATTAACCTTGATCAGGAAACCACGAATCTGTATCACTTTACTCAGGTTCCAGACAGTGAGGCGGAGTGGTCCGCTTTTCTTATGGGCTACTATAACCGGCTCCATCTGTCTGTTGCGAGAGAACATCAGAACTACAGCCTCATAATTACCCATGCTTTACAGTATCTCGAAAGCCACTATCAGCAGGAACTCAGTCTTTCAGAAGTTGCAAAGGTTGTTTCAGTAAACCCCTCCTATTTAAGTTCTCTAATCAAAAAAGAGACTGGAAAAAATTTTATAGATATAATTATTGAAGCCCGGTTGGAACACGCAAAAAAACTTCTACAGAATCCTAGCCATAGGATCAATGAAGTCGCTGATTTATCCGGATTTAAAGATTATGCTTATTTCTATCAAACATTTAAAAAACATGTGGGACTCTCTCCTAAAGAATATCGAAACCAGTTTCTATAAATTTATTATAATAGATGGATAACGCCGGACACTTGGAAAAATTTTCCTTCTCTGCTATACTGATACCATCACATTCTGTATACATCTGACATTCAGTCTGAGGAGGAAGAATTTATGAAAAAACTAACTGCTTCACATTACAACGACGCCATGGCCTATGCCCTTCTGGAACCGGAATTCAACCTCTTCCTCATCGGAGATTTAGAAAACTACGGCCTGGAGTCGGAAAACGTCTCCGTATACACGGCTGACACCTGGACAGGGGGTACGCTCCCCTACTTTATTCTGGATTACAGGAGTAATTTCCTGTTCTACAGCCATACCACAGATTACAATAAGGCTGAAGTAGCCGAATTTCTCTCCGAATTCCAGATGCGGAATCTGAGTGGAAAACGGGAACTGCTTGAACCCCTCATGCCGTTTTTAAAAGGTCTTGAGCTGGTCCCTACGTATCTGGCAAGACTTAACCAGACAGCCATTCCCGACGACCCTGCCTTTCCTGCAAGGCGCCTTCTCCCGGATGATATTGACGCGATCTACGCACTGCTAAAGCAGATAGACGAGTTTTTCACCATGCGGAGTAAGACGGAAGAGGAAAATCGGGAAGATATTCTGAATTCCATGACAAATGAAGGCCGGATATACGGCGTCTTTGAAAATGGAACGCTTGCCGCCGTAGCCGGGACCTCGGCCGAAAATTCCATGTCAGCCATGGTCGTCAGCGTCGCGACTCTGCCCGAATACAGAGGCCGCGGATACGCCACCCGGCTGGTAACCCGTTTGTGTCAGGACTGCCTCGCCGACGGCATGAAATTTCTCTGTCTCTTCTATGATAATCCGGAAGCCGGCGTCATTTACCGCAAGATTGGGTTTAAGGAGCTGGGGCAGTATGCTATGGTGAGAAGTATTGAAAAATAATCTGAATGCATAAAACCAGGAATCCGGCTTATTGAACTTTTCTGCAAAAAAGAAAGCTTCTGCAAAAGCACTCCCCGTCAAACATCTCGTTTGCGCAGGTGCCTTTGCAGAAGCTTTCTTTCTTTTCATCCGCTCTATTACGGTGTGTTTCAATTCTTAGATCTCATACTTATGTTTCAGCCTCAGCCTCGCCAGCGACCTCGCCAGCGACGCCTCAAAATGCGAATGTTCCTGGATGCTCTTACTCTGTCTGAGCTGCTCCTCGGCCCTCTCTCTGGCCTCCTCGGCACGCCTTTCATCAATATCCTCAGGACGTTCCGCAGTATCCACCAGAAGGGTGACACGGTTATTGATAATCTGTACAAAGCCGTTGCCCACCACGCCGTTAATCCATTCGCCGCTTTCATTCATCAGTCTCATCTCGCCGATCGCAACTGCAATTACCATGTCCTCATGGTGCGGCAGAACCTCTTTTTCTCCGTCTAACAGGGGGATGATGAGCTTCTGGCACGGTCCCTTAAAGAACACCTTGTCAGTTGCAATGATCTGCAGAAAAAATGTATTTGCGCTCACAGGCCCTCACCTCTATCTGCCTTCCTCGGCTCCTAATGTCTTTGCCTTCTCGATTACCTCGTCGATCGTTCCCACGTTAAAGAACGCCGCCTCCGGATACTGGTCCATCTCGCCTTCTACGATGGCTTTAAAGCCGCGCACCGTCTCCTTCAAGGGAACGTACTTTCCGGCTACGCCGGTGAAATTCTCCGCCACGGAGAATGGCTGGGATAAGAATTTCTGGATCTTTCTGGCACGATTTACCGTGGTCTTATCCTCATCGCCCAGCTCCTCCATTCCGAGGATTGCGATGATGTCCTGAAGCTCTCTGTATTTCTGAAGGGTCTCCTGAACCATTCTGGCAACCTCATAGTGTTCCTCACCTACCACATCCGGTTCCAGAATACGGGAGTTGGATTCCAGCGGATCAACCGCCGGATAAATACCCTGTTCCACGATCTTTCTCGAAAGAACCGTCGTCGCATCCAAATGGGCAAAGGTGGTCGCCGGAGCCGGATCCGTCAAGTCATCGGCCGGCACGTAAACCGCCTGAACCGAAGTAACAGAACCGTTCTTGGTGGAGGTAATCCTCTCCTGTAACTCGCCCATCTCCGTCGCCAGTGTCGGCTGATAGCCAACAGCGGACGGCATACGTCCGAGCAGCGCGGACACCTCGGAACCGGCCTGAACGAAACGGAAGATATTGTCGATAAACAGCAGCACGTTTTTATGCTCCTGGTCACGGAAGTATTCCGCCATGGTAAGCCCCGTCTCCGCTACACGCATACGGGCTCCCGGCGGCTCATTCATCTGACCGAATACCAGGGCCGTTTTCTCAATAACACCGGACTCTCCCATCTCGGTCCATAAGTCATTTCCTTCACGGGAACGCTCTCCAACACCGGTAAAGATGGAATATCCGCCATGCTCTGTGGCAATGTTATGAATCAGCTCCTGAATGAGGACCGTCTTGCCTACACCGGCGCCTCCAAACAGACCGATCTTTCCGCCCTTCGCATAGGGGGCCAGAAGGTCGATAACCTTGATTCCCGTCTCCAGGATCTCCGCTACCGGGCTCTGTTCCTCAAATGACGGCGGATCCCTGTGGATGACCCATTTCTCGCCTTCCTTTAACGGTTCGCCGTTGTCAATTGTCTCACCCAGGACGTTAAAAAGGCGTCCCAGTGTCTGCTCGCCGACAGGAACCCTGATTCCCGAACCGGTGGCCGTTACTTCCATATCTCTGCAGAGTCCTTCGCTGGAAGCAAGCATAATGCAGCGCACGGTATTATTTCCCAGATGCTGGGAAACTTCCATTACGCAGCGTTTTCCGTCATTATCTACCTCAAGGGCGTCCTTTATGCACGGCAGCTCCACGCCTTCCTCAAACTCCACGTCTACAACAGGCCCTAAAACCTGCACAATTTTTCCTTTATTCATAATCTGTTTCTCACAGCTCGTGAGGACTCCTCCTCTCTGTTATTTTTTCTTCTTCTTTTTTTGGGCCTTGGCTCCGCTGATTACCTCAGTGATCTCCTGGGTAATGGCAGCCTGGCGGACCCGGTTATAGGTAATTGCCAGTTCATCCAGCATATCCTGCGCACTCTTCGTGGCGGCCTGCATGGCCATCATTCTGGAATTCTGCTCGCTGGAATAGGATTCCACCAGACCGCCATAGATAAATCCGGCTATATAGTTTGGTACGATGGCATCGATCACCGCCTTGGGCGATGGCTTCATCGTGATTTCCTCTAAATGGATGTCGATCGGTATGCCCTGGGGCACGCTGAAATTAGACTTCGGAAGCGGTAAAAGCTGCGTAATCTCGGCCTCCATCTTCATTGCATTGACCATTCTGGTATAAATCATGTATACCTCATCCAGTTTCCCGGACAGGAAATAATCCACGATTTTCTCCTCAATGATCCTCGCCCGGCTCATATTCGGGTTTTGCACCGTATACCGGAAATCCTGCTCTACCGGAATCCCCTTTCTCACAAAATACTGCTGGCCCAGCTCACCGACCACGAACAGCATGGGATTGCCGCCCTTGTCGATCTGTTCCTGAACCAGCTTGAATACGTTGTGATTGTATGCGCCCGCAAGGCCTTTGTCCGCGGTTACCACGATATATCCGATCTTCCTGTCTTCCGGCTTAATCTGCGGCCTCGTATCGAAATACGGGTCCTCTATCTCCGGTGTATGCCTGACAATTCGGGAAATGGTCCTCTGGAGCGCATAGAAATAGGGTTCTGTATCGGTTAAGTTTTTTCTGGCCTTTTTAAGCTTTGACGAGGAAATCGTATACATCGCATTCGTAATCTTCATCGTACTCTTGATACTGTTCATCCTGCTTTGTATCTCTCTCGCATTTGCCATATCTTACACCTGCTTCTGTTTATTTGTTTCAATTCACATTTCGAGTTTGCAGATCAACTCAAAATGATGCCATTGTGTTCTGTTTAAATTCTTTCACACCGTCTACAATGCTCTGCTTCAGCTCGTCGGAAAGAACTTTCTTCTCTTCGATCTCCTTCACGATTTCCGGATGCTTCTGCTCAAAGAATGTCAGCATTTCCTTCTGGAAGCCCTTGATCTTTGACACTTCCACATCGAGAAGAAGCCGGTTGTTAGCGGCTACCAGGCTGATGACCTGATCGTGTAAGCTCATCGGATGGCAGAGCGGCTGTTTTAACATCTCCGTCAGTCCCTTGCCGTACTGAATCATCTCCTTCGTCGCCGGATCGAGGTCCGAACTGAACTGGGTAAATACTTCCATCTCACGGCACTGGGCCAGGTCGATACGAAGGCTTCCTGCCGCTTTTTTCATAGCCTTTGTCTGAGCCGCGCCGCCGACACGGGATACGGAAAGTCCCACATTGACCGCAGGTCTCATACCGGAGAAGAATAAATCGCTCTCCAGGAATATCTGTCCGTCCGTGATGGAGATAACGTTTGTCGGGATATATGCCGAAACATCTCCGGCCTGTGTCTCAATAATCGGCAGCGCCGTAATAGAACCGCCGCCCTTTTCCTCACTCAGCCTGCTGGATCTCTCCAGAAGCCTGGAATGCAGATAGAACACGTCGCCGGGATACGCCTCACGTCCCGGAGAACGCTCCAGAAGCAGAGACAGCGCACGGTAAGCAACCGCATGTTTCGACAAATCGTCATAAACAATCAGCACATCTTTTCCCTGATACATAAAATATTCTGCCAGAGCCGTTCCGGAATAGGGTGCGATATACTGAAGCGGCGCCGGTTCACTGGCCGTTGAGGACAGAACGATGGTATAATCCATAGCGCCATACTGGCTTAATGTGTTTACCATCTTTGCAACGGTGGAAGCCTTCTGGCCCACTGCCACGTAGATACAGATTGTGTCTTTGCCCTTCTGATTTAAAATGGCATCGATGGCAATCGAGGTTTTACCGGTCTGACGGTCACCGATGATCAGCTCACGCTGGCCGCGGCCAATGGGGAACATGGAGTCAATGGCTAAGATTCCAGTCTCCATGGGGACCGAAACGCTCTTTCTGTCAATAATACCCGGCGCCTCATTCTCGATCGGGCGGTAATCATCGGACTTAATCTCGCCTTTTCCGTCAATGGGGGCGCCCAATGCGTTGACAACCCTTCCTATATAAGCGTCGCCAACCGGGATACCGGCACGTTTCTTCGTTCTCGTAACCTTACATCCCTCTTTAATCTCTTTATCTGAACCAAACAGGATGCAGCCGATGTCATCCCGTCTGATATCCTGTACCATACCTTTTACACCGTTATCAAAGATAACGATCTCACCGTACATGGCGTGGTCAATTCCATAAATCGTCGCGATTCCGTCACCGATTCCGATGACTGTGCCGACCTCCTGGTCTCTTGCATGTACGTCATAATCTTCAATCTCGCTTCTTAAGATGGAAATAATCTCATCTGAATTGATTGAACCCACGCTTCTCACCTCCGCATCAATATTTGCTCTAACTGTTTCATACGTCCTTTTATACTCCAGTCTGTCTCCACATCGCCGGTGCGGATCACAAATCCGCCGCCCAGACTGGAATCCTTAACAAGGCGGAGTTCCACATCCTGTTTCTGGTATTTCTTCATCAGCATCTGCTTAATTTTCTTAAGCTGCTCTGCGTCCGGCTCCGTCACGTAATACAACGTCGCTCGCAGACTGCCTTCCTGTTCGCATGCATAGGCATGGTACGCCTCGAAGACGTCTTCGATTAAGTCCATGTCCTGATGTCCACAGAGCACCTTAAGAAAATTCCTCAGCTCTGCCGGAAATACCCGGTCAATGACGCGGTTTTTTTCGCTTTTTTTCACCACAGGGCTCACGAGGGCTTCCTTCAGCTGGGGTACCTCGAGGAACAGCGCTTCCGCATCTGCCACCATCTCCTTCGGAACCTTCCGCTCGTAAAGCACCTGTCCGTAATTATTTGCTGCCTGCGTCATGAGAATCACCTGCTTCTGCTATATACTGGTCGTAGAGTGCCTGGTTCTTCCTGTCATTCATCTCGCCCTGCACAACCTTTGCAGCGGCCGCAAGTACCAGACCTGCAATCTGCGCTTCTGCTTCCCTCATCGCCTTTTCCTGGTCCGCATTCGCTGTCTTGTGGGCATTTTCAATGATTCTGTCAGCCTGTTCTCCGGCTTCTTTTATCATGCGTTCCTGTACGGTCTTCGCCTCTGCCTTTGCCTCTTCTACAAGCCTCTTTCCTTCTTCCGCCGATGCCGCCAGTTTCTCTTCATACTGACTTTTAAGCTCAGAAGCCTGAGACTCGGATTCCCTGGCATTTGTGATGCTTTGATCCACCATAGCCTGGCGCTTATTCATAATATCCATCACCGGTTTAATCAGGAAATGCTTGAGCAGAAGATACAGGACGATGACATTGACGATGTTCCACACAAGGTTAAAATCCAAACGTAACATCGAAATCGCCTGCCTTTCTATCTATATTCTTAACGTTTTGTCTGTCAGGCATTATTTTAAGAATAAGATGATTAACAGAGCAATAACGAAACCGTAAATAGCAGTTGCCTCGGCAAGAGCACAACCAAGTAATAAGGACTTGCTGATCTTTCCTTCTGCCTCAGGCTGTCTTGCGATTGCGTCTACTGCCTTTGAAGTTGCCAGACCAATACCTACACCTGCGCCTACACCTGTTAAAACTGCGATACCTGCACCAATAGCTGTTAACATAATAATTATCTCCTTTTCTCTTTTTAATTGTTTTGATTACTCCAACACTTTGGTTACTCCACTGCTTCTTTGATAAAGAGGGCAGTTAAGAATACGAATACATACGCCTGAATGAGTCCGTCAAAGATGTCAAAATACATGCTGAACGGAATCGGTATGATTGGCGCTACGAGCTGCTTAATCAGCTCCATGACTACAAATGAACCAAGCACGTTGCCAAAAAGCCGCATACATAAAGACAGCGGTTTGATAAAAATTTCCAGAATATTAATCGGAGCGATAATCGCTACCGGTTCTGCAAAGCTTTTTACCCATCCCTTAAGTCCCTTCTTATGGAAGCCCGCGTATTCAATCAATACGATGCTCATAAGGGCAAGTGCCGCAGTCGCATTCAAGTCCTTGGTTGGCGGTTTAAAGCCGATTAAGCCGATCAGATTCGCAACGCCGATATAGATGGCAACGGATATCAGATACGGAATATATCTTCGCCCTTCTTCTCCAACCAGATCATCAAAGAATTTGTAAATGCCGCCGATTGCCACTTCCAGCGCCAGCTGCTTCTTTCCGGGATTCTCCACCTTTAAATTTCTCACCAGGCAGATGGAAAGTATGGTCAGCGCCGCCATGATAATCCACGATACCACTACGGATTCAGCGATAGGAATTCCACCAAATACCGGAATGGTAAATACCGTTTCGCAGTTAAGTTCTTCCATTAACCTCTCTGCCAAATCCTCCGTAATGCTCACTTCCTTTCATTAAGACTTTCTAATACCATTATAATACTTGTACTCATATTTGTACATTAAGTATACCGTGTATCATACTTGCATCTGCAACAATTGTCAACTTTTCCGCCGCTTCTTAACAAATCGTTAATGAGACTAATTGTTTGAACATTTGGAACAATTTTCCCGGAGTTATTTCTGAAATTCTTATTAAATTTTTAAGGAAATTATGAAGGAATTATGAACATTATTAATTTGAACCCCATTTCTCTTAATTTTATACCAAAAATCATTTCAGTATTTTGTGAAATTTGACCGTGTTTTTTTTGTGTTTTTTATTTCCATCGTCATTACTACCTAAACGTCAAGTTAATATTCTGCAAATGATAGATAAAAAGGCTATCCCCATGGGACAGCCTTTCATTTTGACCATCAAAACTTACAAATGGCTCATCTATGTTTTTTATAATATTTTCGAAAAACTCTTCTTATTAAATAGCTTATTCTCCCGCCTTAAAGTTATAAATTGGTTTTATCACCTGTAAAATTTTTACCGTGGAATCGATGTAGTTCACAATATCATCCATGGCCTCATTGTACGTTCCTTTTACCGTTTTCATCTGTTACCTCTATGCCCTCTTTCCCGTTACCACCTTGCTTTTTTTACCGATTTTAACGCCCGATGCTTTATACTGGCTGCATCCGGCGCAGCATCCCTTTTTATCTGCATGAAGCCCTCTGGCGCATATGCCAAAGCCCATATAGTAAAGACATACTTCTTCTTTGACCTGTCTCATTGTCATCCCTCCTGAACTAAAAAAAGAGCCTCCCGGCTCTTCCAACATCTTTCCTATTCCTGTCATTGTCTCTTTCTCTGATCCTGTCGCTAAAATCCGCTTATTATAAGCGGCAGGATGTCAAATACTTCCTGTAACCCCTGTGCATTGCCTGAATTCCTGTATCGTCCGTCCCGGACGCTTCACATTCCTCCGGCTACACATCAGGCAGTTCGTTCACCTCTCATTGGCGGACGATCAGGATGGACCAGTTTAAGACTCAGCCGGCTGGCTGTTGGTTGAAACCGTATGATATCATCTGTATGCAGCTGTATGATATTTTGTGACTGTATGATCTGTGTTTGTATAAAGAATGAATAGCCGCGTTTCATCGCAGGTCCTCCTCTCTCTTTTCTTTCGATTACAGTATTCCTCACCATTATGGCGTTTCCATTACTCTATCATGGAAGGTTATGGAATGCAAGGGTATGACTGGAAGTGTAAGGATTATGTAAGGATTCATAAAGATACCGCTATAATTGGAATGAGGACTTTCACGCGCTTGCGGTTTATGGTATGATAGAGACAACGCAAAAACTAATAATAAGGAGGTTTCCCATGGGAGAAATGATTTCTTCATTCGACGGAACAAAGCTTTACTTTAACAGAGAAATGCCGGAACAGGCAAGAGTTGCTGCCGTCATTGTGCATGGACTCTGCGAACACCAGGGGCGGTATGATTATCTCGCAGATCTTTTCCATCAGGCAGGCATCGGTACATACAGATTTGACCACAGGGGGCATGGCCGTTCCGAGGGTGAACGCACGTATTATGATGATTTTAATGAACTTCTGGATGATACCAACGTAGTCGTGGATATGGCGATTGCAGATAATCCGGACCTGCCAGTCTTCTTAATTGGTCACAGTATGGGGGGATTCACAGTAGCATTATACGGGGCTAAATATCCGGATAAGAAGCTGCGGGGTCTCATAACCAGCGGCGCTCTGACAAAAGACAACGGCGGACTGATTACCGGTGTTCCAAAAGACTTGGATCCCCACACCCTTCTTCCCAATGAGCTGGGAGCAGGTGTCTGCTCTGTAGCCGAGGTTGTAGACTGGTATGGAAAGGATCCCTATAATACTAAAACCTTCACAACGGGTCTTTGCTACGCGCTCTGCGGGGGACTCGACTGGTTTAGTGGAGCTATCCGGGACTTTACCTATCCGGTGCTTATGCTTCACGGAGAAAAAGACGGACTTGTAAGCGTAAAAGATACTTACGATTTCTTTGCGGAAGCGCCGTCCAAAGATAAACAGATGAAAATATACGGCGGTCTTTTCCATGAAATCTTTAATGAATACTGCCGCGATGAAGTGATTGGAGATGCGATCCGGTGGATCGAACAGAGAATATAAATCCGTACAGGGCGGCTAAAACAGCCGCCCTGTCTGTTAGTGAACCCCATTTCCCCATTTGCGATACCATTCCTGTACACGGCTGCAGTCTATTCCTATCATTCCGGCTGCATCTTCCGCTGAGAATCCTCTGTCATACATATTTTTAGCTGTAATTACAGACCGATTTTCATCTCCCCGAATGATACCCATGGCCTCACCCGTTTTGATTCCTTCTGACAGCCCCTCCATTCTGCCATCCTCAATCATTCCACGTATCGCTTCACACATATTGATCTTCCCGCCTTTCTCCCTGTACCGCTCTTTTACTTCTTCCAGCTCCCTGGATTCCGTCAATACACTGATTACATCATACGCGTCTTCCGCAAGTTCCTTAAACCGTTCTTCATTCTGAAAGGTAAACCTTTTTGCAGCATTCTTATCCGCTGCCTTTTGGATAAATCCAAATACCTCTCTCAAATCCGTCCGGAACCTCTCTGTCTTTTCAAAATGCCTGACTTCTAAAATATGTATCCGGTAATTATTAAGCATTCCCCTTATTTCTTCCGGAATTCCGGTTAAATCCAGCATCTCATATAACGAACCGGCCCCCCGCCATGGTTCTGTACCATAATACAGAACGATGGTAAAAACCGCTTTCAGCCGATCCTCTTTTCTGATTCCTCCAAGAAATTCTTTAGAAGAAAGCTTTTTTAGCCTTCGATTTTGTCTTTGAAGCGTTCGAAGCTGTTCATCATATCCTGCCGCATCTTCCAGCATAATCCGCACCGGCATTCCATAATGAATCAGATTCTGATGTTCCAGGCCAACGATTATAAAGTTCATTCCAAAGATGATCTTCCTAACGGCATCCCGGTATTTTTGAATGGTCACCCACTCCTTAAACCGCCCAAGCAGTCCGTTTATCACAGGATTACTACTCACTATATCTTCTGCTTTAACAATCTGCCGGCCATTAAATATATATGCATTAATCAGGTCTGCATACCGGTACTCATCCTCGAAATACTGTGCCAGCGCAACATCACACTTTCCCATGTTTTACCTCCTGTTCCTGCTACAGTTCACCGGATCAGAGAAAAACCTTTTATTACGCTGTCGAAGACGCTACAAATACAGCCCCACGGCCTTCGGGAGCATTTCTTCTCTGTCATTAAAGCATATAAGGGATCTACTGGCTGAACTGCCCGAACTGGCCTGGTTATGGCCTTGAATACTAGATTTTTGACTTTTATTTTTAACGCAAGCTCTTTTTATACTTTAACTAAAAGTATATTTTATCCATTTATAGAGTACCACAATTCAGTTTCTTTTTCAAGCATATTTTTACATATCAGTCAATTAAAAAAGAGTCCCTTCTGTTCTGACTCCGTTCAAAAGAGTAAGCCCACCAGGCGCCGGCTGTCTGAATTCTTACAAAAAGGCCACAGAAAACAGCGCCGCCCTCTGGCGGCCGCTGTATCCTGCGGCCCTTCTATTCATGTATTCAATGGCGTTTTACAAAACGCCCTTCCTTCATGATCACCTTCATATTCTCCACGCAGATGTTCCTGATATTTTCCAGTGGATTCCCGTCAAGAACCAGTAAATCAGCACTCTTGCCTTCCTCCAGTGTACCGGTTACGTCATCAACCTTCAGCATCTCAGCGCCTACTTTGGTAGCGGCAACGATGGTATCCATTTCGCTGATGCCTGCACACTCCACGAAGGAGTACATCTCACCCATTGCGGTATAACCGTATGGCGTCAGACTGGAGCAGAAGGAATCAGAACCAATGGTAAGACCAATGCCTTTCTCTTTTGCTCTTCTTAAGTTAGCGTAAACACGGTTTAATTCTTTTTCCACGACATCGCCGCCCTCGAATTGATCATGGATTTCCGGTACGTATGTCGGCGGATATGTCTTAAACCATTCGTGTAAGAACTGGATCGTCGGGCAGAAGTAGATACCTTTTTCCGCCATGATATCAAGACACTCGTCATTTAAAGCCTGGCCGTGGATAATCAGATGAACACCGGCCTTTGCGCAGTCTAATGCACCGCCAAAGCCTTCACAGTGAGCCCACACCGGGATTCCCACCATATTGCATTCGTCTACGACCGCCTGGATCTCTTCCATGCAGTAATGCTGATCCAGCTTCTGGTCCCAGCGCCAGATTCCGCCGCCGGTTGCCCAGATTTTAATTGCATCAGGGTTATCACGCAGTCTTCTTCTCACTGCTTTTCTTAAATCCCACGGCCCGTCGATTCTCTCTGCCCACGGATGGCCCAAATCATTATGCTCTTTTAACAGTTTATGGGAATCTCCATGGCCTGCTGTACGGCAGAATCCAAGACCGGTACCGACAACACGGGGACCTTCCATGATTCCGGCTTCTACCATATCGCGGATTGCAAGGCCGTTGCGTCCGATCTCGCCAACCGTGGTAAGGCCTGTTTCCAGACATTCGTGCGCCTGCTGAACAGCTACAACAGCCTTCTGCTCAACACTTTCCAGTACCCAGTCACTGTCGTCATCCGTTAAGTTTCCGGAGAAATGCAGATGAGTATCGATTAAGCCGGGCATTATTGTCTTTCCTGAAACATCGACGATTTCATACTCCGGTCCAACTTCTTTTCCCGCTCCCGCATAGGCAACTTTTCCGTCCCTGACCAGAACCAGGGAATCCTTAACTGGCTCCGCACCGGTACCGTCGATCAGCAGTCCGCCGACAAATGCGGTATCTTTTAATTCTTTCTTCATGGTAAAACCTCCTTTAAGTGTTTGATATATTATTTTTTCTGAGAAAACATTTTTAAAATGAGACCAACGATCAGCCAGCCCGCCACGATCAGCCACTCTACCGGCTTTAAGGCCGCCGGGCTCATCGGAATAACCATCAATGCGATAATAATGGAACCAGCCAGACAGGCGGCTCCGATTCCCAGCCTGCCGCCAGGTACTTTATACGGTCTCGGAAGGTCCGGTTCCGTCGTCCTCATGCGAAGGCAGGCAAAACTTACCATGGTACAGGAGAAAATAAATGCCAGTGCGGATACATTGGTCAGAGGAACCAGCATTTTCTTTCCCAGAAATGGTCCGACGATGGTCAGACAGGCCAGAAGCGTATTTGCCATTTTGGGAGCACCGCTTTTGGGATCGATTTCAGCAAATTTCTCAGGAAGCTGGCCTTTTCTCCCCATTGCCAGCATGATTCGGCTGGTAGCTCCATAGAAGGAGTTCATCGGTCCCATCGGCCCTAAGGTTGCGATAACCAGCATAATGACATACAGGATCATATTGATGTCTCTTAAGCAGGCCAGAGCCGGAACGGAATTCTTTACAAAATCGGACCACGGAATGATGGTTCCGAAGGAATAGATACAGATCATGTAGAAACCGCCGGCAGCCAATAACGCCATACTGATCACCTTGCCGAATTTATTCCAGTCAAGGCCCTCCGCCGCTTCCTCTGCCTGCTGCGGAATCGTATCAAATCCGGCATAGAAGAACGGTGTCATAACAAGAACGGATACGATTCCGGCAAACATATTGGTCGCACTCGTCGAAGATCCCGCTCCTTCCACCTGTCCGAACGCAGGTAATATGTTGTGCGGGCCGCCCTTTACAAAGGAAATAGCCATAGCCAGAAGCATGCCTCCCAGCAGCGCCTTCGTCAAAAACGCCTGCAGCTTGGCAGCGGAACTTGCCCCTTTAAAATTCAGGAAAATCACGTAGCATGCAAAGCCCAGCGCTATGATGGTCGGGAACAGATAGACATCAGCACCCATAATGGTATAGAGCTTTACTGACCGAAGAAACGGCAGCATGTCGCCAAACATGTCAGAAACAAGCGTCGAGATTGCAATTGCCTCCCACGGACACAGGATACCGTTTCCAAGTGCCAGAAACCAGCCCGTTATGTAAGAAACATTTTTGCCGAAGGTTCTGTCGACATACTCGACGATTCCTCCCGATATCGGTATCGCTGCCGTCAGCTCCCCGAATACCGCGCCAATCGGCAGCAGAAATAAAGCGCCGATAAAAAATGCAATCATTGCAGCGACAGGACCGCCGCCGATAATCATCCAGTCACCAACCAAAAGCACCCAGCCCGTCCCGATGATCGCGCCGAAACCGATTGTGAAGTAGTTCCAGATGGATAAGGTTTTCTGCATACCCGACCCTTCCGGAGCTGTCTGTTTGGAACCAGCCATAGAATTAATTCCCCCTTTTATTTGGTATATGTGTCACTTGACAAAAGCCATTTTAACTCTTATGATTTTATAGTCAATTGTCTGTGCACAAAAGACATTTTTCATGTCAGAAACGGCACCTGTTTCGTTAATTTTGATCTGTTCGCCCGGCGAATTGGTTCAGAGAGGAGAAGCTTTATGTATAAAGTTGCAATATGTGATGACAATCCGGCAGACTTACAATTAATAACTGATTATCTGACAGAACCAGAATTTCATTATCCTCTGGAACTGTTCTCCTTCCATGACGGCGTAGAGCTGGCTCATGCATATCAAAAGGAAGGTCAGTTTGATTTAATCATCCTCGATATGATGATGGACCGGTTAAACGGGATCGAAACAGCACTAAAAATACGAAAAGTGGATCAAAACGTTGCCATTCTCATCGTAACGGCAACTGTAGAATACGCCATTGAAGGCTATAAGATCAACGCAGCCCGCTACATTGTAAAACCGGTATCAAAACGGGAATTTCAAAAGATCACCAGGAATATTTTTGCCTTCATTGATAAAAAGAGAGGGGCTTATTACCGTTTTCCCAGCAAAAGCGGAACTACCGTCATCTCCATGGAAGACATCTTCTATTTTGAGTCGGACATCCGTTCCATCCACATCTCTTCCAGACAGGGTGACTATACCTTTACCGGACGGATCAGCGCTGTGGAAGAGCAGACGGAAGGCCATGGATTTCTCAGGGTCCATAAGAGTTTCATTGTAAATCTAAAGCACGTTCACAATATTTTTAAGGATTCCGTAACATTAGATAATGGAGAAGTGATTCCCTTAAGCCGTCACCGCCACAGGGAAGTAAATCAGAAATTTTTAGATTATATGGAGGAGCAGATCATATGACGGTCTATTACCAGCTGGTGCTGGACACGATTCTTTCCTGTGCCGAAACACTGATTCTGTTTCAGATGTACCGCGCTTTTTTAAGGCGTAACTCCCGCCCCAACAAATACTATTATCTGGGGCTTTTTTCATATTTCGTTTTTCAGCTTGTCACGTACGCCGGCCGCTGGCCCCTGTTTTCGGCCTGGATCTACTATCTGCTGTTTACGCTTTTGCTGGCATGCCTCTTTTTCGCGGATACACTTCAGATTAAAATTCTCGTGACATACCTCTTTGTCACCCTGCATTATTCGTGTAAACTGGCCTGCTCCACATTTTTTATGGCATTAAAGCACGCGGATCTGCCGTCGGTCCCCTCCCACCTCATTCAAAGCCCGCTGTCACAGATCGCTGCCTGCATCGTTTTTATTCTGTTTACCTGGCTGTTCATCTATTTCCGCAGCATGCGCCGCCACAATAAATACAACCTGTATTCCGCCATCACCTACTTAGCGCCGGCCGGAATTCTCTTTATCGTCATTCATCAGTTCTATCTGCGGACCGCCGGTCAGACCGCTCCGTTTTATCTGTCGGAGTCCGGAATATTGATGTGTACCTCCTTTGCGCTGTTCTATCTGATTGACAAGACCGAGATGATCGACGAAGCCAGTGAGCGGAGTCTGATGGCCTCCAAGCTGCTGGAACATCAGAAAGATTATTATAAGAGTGTGGAGAAGTCTCAGCATGAAGTGGCAGCCATGCGGCACGATCTGAAAAACCATCTGCACTGCATCGCTTCCTTTATCGAACTGGAACAGTATCATGATGCGCTTCATTATATCGAAGAGATTTACGCGAATTCCAGGCACCTGTCTTCTACCGTTAACATCGGCAACAATCTGATCAGCATTCTGCTGAATGACGCGAAAGAGAGGGCCTCTCAGAATAACATACGCATGACGGTAAACGTTATGGTACCCCCGGATTTACCGATTGACAATGTAGATTTATGCGTGATTCTGGGTAATTTACTGGACAACGCGCGGGAAGCATGCTGCCGTATGGAAGGCAATGAGGAAGACCGTTTTATTGAGGTGGAAATTGTATTCAGGAAGTCTTTTCTTATTATTAAAGTAACCAATTCCTTTAACGGCCAGTACATTCTGAAGGAAAACCGGTACGAAAGCGTCAAAAAGGACCAGCATTTCTGCGGTATCGGCCTCTCCAACGTGCGCACCACGGTAGAAAAGTACGATGGAGAAATGAAGGTCACCCCCAATGAAAAGGAATTTGTGGTTACAGTGATGTTAATGCTGCTGGGAAACTGAAAGGCCGGACCGCCGCAATCCCTTCTTCACCTGAAATACAGAATAAAAAACCAGGAAAGAGAAAACAATCTTGCTGAAACTCGGATTGTTTTCTTTTTCCTGGTTTTTTATTTTTCCGTCATCCCACAGTCTGTCCTTCTTCCATTTCTTCTATTAAAGAAAGAACATTTTCCAGAGAGCAGAACCTGTCATAATCAAAGCAAAGGCATAGCTGATCACCATACAGATCTGAAGCACCCGCGGAGTCTTTAAGCCGGCATTTACATCCCTGCGGAAAATCAGGCGGCAGACGAAGAATCCGCCGAATGGTGTGGCGACTGCCGTCGCAATATTGGCAATAAAGATCAGCTGGGTGGGGGAACCGCCGTAGCTGTAGCAGATGACTGCCGCAAAAGCGATGCAGAGAAGACAGCCCCAGCGGATAAACTTTGTCTCCAGTCCCACTGGTTTATCAATACCCGCTGCCAGCAGTACCATCCCACGCTGTGTATTGCCAAGCAGTGATGAAAATCCCGCCGCCAGCAGTGCAATACCCATAACGACCGGCGCCGCTTTTCCTAAAAACGGAATGAGAAGGTCGCCCAGCTGAGCCGGTGCCTTTATAGCCGTTCCCGTTGGATGCAGCACAATCGCGCCAACCAGTACAATGGCTCCTGATATCAGGATAACGGCAGCAACATGGGCAATGGCATCCGCAAGCATGATTCCGTTAAATAAATCTTCTTTTTTCCACTTCTTTTCAACGCCGAGATACGTTCCGTAAATACCGGCGGTGATAGCTGCATTGGTACTTATGTACGCCAGTGCTGTCGTGAGGCTGCCTTCCGCAACCGTCCAGTGAGTCAGCCCTTTTCCAAGTTCTCCCCACGCCGGCCCGCCTGTGGCAGCCAGTGTGGCATAAAAACAGACAATCATTCCAAGGATACACAGAGTAATCAGCTTTTCCACCTTGGAATAAACCCCTTTCGTGAAATAGCATACCAGGATAATCGCAATCATAATAAGGGATCCCAGCTTCCAGTTCATTCCGAAGATCAGATTCATACCGGCTCCCGATCCTGTTATATTTCCCATTGTAAAGAACAGGCACGCGAAAAATGTAGCCATGCCGACGATGACCGCCGCCCCTTTTCCATAGTAATGGCGGATGGCATGAATCACCGGCATTCCCGTAAGCATGGAGATTCTGTATGTCGTCAGCATAAATGTAATGCCCATAAATGCAATGGGAACGACAAGCCATATCATTGAGTATCCATAGTTGGATCCCAACATCGCAGATGTGGTGATATTTCCGGGCCCGATTACAACCCCCGCCAGAATGATACCCGGACCAATACGTTTTAACAGTTCCAGAAATGATGCTTTTTTGACTTTTGTCTGGTCAAATGCTTCCCCCATATCTTCACCTCTCCTGCAAAAGGCGGCACCGGCTGCTTCCGGCGCCGCCTTTCACAATCCTTTCACTTCTCTGAAATTCTCTGTTTTTTGTTACTGATTACTGAAACTGGCTCATGTCCACCTTTTCCATGCCGCTGTTCTTAAGCCCCAGTGCGATCCAGTCTTTTTCCTCCTGGTTCAGCGGAAGCACCGGTTTGCGCATTAAACCGCTGGAGAATATACCTCGCTGTACAAGAGCTTCCTTCAGCCGCGCATGGGCCTCGCCGGATGGCTGACCGCCGCCGTAAATAGCCTGTGAAATATGATAGATCCGGTCGGACCAGTCCTGAGCCTCCTTTAATGTGTGCTTATCCGGATTAGCAAATACCTCGCGGGCCGGGCAGATGATCTCCGGCACGCAGCCTGCAAATCCGATTAAAGCACCATCCATGCCCGGGAACCAACTGACACACAGCGTCTCATCGTGGCATGTAATTAAAGAAATATCCGGGCATTCCTGGCGAAGAAGGCGGACGTCGTGTTCATAGATGGAGGTAACGCGTGTTCCCATCTTGATGCATTTTACATGATCGATTTCCCTGCACATCTTAATCAGTGTCTCTACCGGATAAAATGCCTTGCTGGTGGCCGGATAGAGGTGGATGATGATATCGATATCCGCGCCTTCCGCCACATCCTTCACATACTCAAACGGTGCATCCGCATGCATGCCAAAGCGCAGCCACATGTGAGGAGGCATTAACAGGATTCCGTCAGCTCCTGCTTCCTTTGCTTCTTTTGCCATCTCAATGGATTCTATGGTATTTTCACAGTTGACACCGGAGATGATAGTCATAATATCACCGCATTCCTCACTGCAGATCTCAACCACACGCTTCCGCTCCGCACGGGACAGACCTGTAATCTCGCCTGTGTGGCCGTTGCATACCAGCCCCTGGATTCCCTGATTATAGAAAGTCTTCATCCAGCGAAGGTAAGCACGGAACTCCGGTTCATTGATTGTATAGTCGTCATTTAAAGGTACGGATACCGCCGGGAAGATTGTTTTAAAATTTTTTACTTTTGCCATAATTTTATTCTCCTTTTTATTCAATAAGCTTTCTCTGTTTTCTTCATTCTGATTTTCATCTGACATAACTGCCTGCCCTGAACCTGCTTCACCATCGCGCGCTGGTGTTTCGGCTCCGTTTATGCAATCGTTTGTATGTCTGTAGCTCCTTTATACCATACTGCAGGGCGACGGTCAATAGATACGGGCTCACCTGCAATTTATTGCATATGACCTACAAAAATTTGTATAAAGTATAGTTTAATATGTTTCAATCCAATATTTTTGTATATATTTACCCGTTTCTTCAATAAAACAGGCTGATATGTATCAGCACATCTGTTCCCAAATGTTTCTCCTGTAATTCTTTAGCATTTTGCTTGTATTTCGCTTTCATCTGTATTATATTGGTATTATAGGCAAACGATTGTATATAATTTTAAAAAACAAGGAAAAGGATTTGATATTATGGCTACATTAAAAGATGTTGCAAGACTGGCCTGTGTTGACGTAAGCACCGTTTCCCGGGCGCTTAACAATACTTCCTATGTTCATCCGGACACGAAAGCCCGGATCTTCGCGGCCGTAAAGGAATTAAGCTATCAGCCCAACGTTCTGGCCCAGGGGCTGCGGCAGGGCAAGCGCCATACGATCGGGGTCGTAGTACCCCGCCTTCATCTGACACTGTTTGCCGATATTACCCAGAGCATTGAATCAGAATCCCGAAAACTTGGATATGCAACGCTCATCTGTCACACAGAGGATGATCCGCTGATTGAAAAAGAGTGTCTGAACCGTCTGCGCAATGGTTTCGTGGATGGCATTATCATAGCCGGTACAGGACGCAATGGCCACCTGCTTCGGGATATCCACGCCGGAGGCATCGCAGTGACCCAGATTGTCCGAAAACAGGAAAACAGCATCAGCAGCGTCATCGCCGATTACGATGCCTGCGGCTACGATACTGTCAAATATCTCTATTCCAAAGGCTGTCGGGAAATTGGCCTGATTAACGGCACCACAAGCCTCGCCCCGTACCGGGAACGTTATAACGGCTATCACCGGGCCATGGAAGAGCTTGAACTTACAGAAACCTGTGCCACCTCTCCCATGCCGGGCAACAACTTTGAATACGGGTATCAGTGTACCGAAGATCTTTTGAACCAGAATCCGCATCTGGACGCCATCATGGCGGCCGTGGATATTCAGGGGATGGCCGCGATCCGCGCCCTAAAAGACAGAAAAATCCGCGTTCCGGAGCAGATCCGGCTGGTAAGCTTAACCGGTCACTCCATTGGCGGACTCTTAGAGACAACCATGACATCACTGGAAATTCCCGCCCACGAAATGGGAGAAAAAGCGACACATATGGTCATCGATGAAATCGAAGCGCCTTCCGACAGCAAACCGAGCGTACAGCACCTGGTGTTTTCTGCATCGCTGGTGGAGAGGGAAAGCAGCTGATCCTATATCGTAAAAATAATCCCGTGACACAAACGAGAATCCTGCTGAAAGGATTCTCCGCCTGCGGCGGGCCGCTTCATTGAGGTAATTCCCTGCCGCTTCCGGCAGTTATCTGTAAAACGAAATAAAAGCCCCAACCCCGCAACTCTCTGTCTGCAAAATCGGAACTTTTTCGTGCGCCTTCAGGGACTCGAACCCTGGACAAATAGATTAAGAGTCTACTGCTCTACCAACTGAGCTAAAGGCGCTTCTCTTCAGTTTTGTGTGCCTGTCTCGGTGACACGTGTGTTATTATATAACTGCGTTTGACAAAAGTCAACCCCTTTTTTACAAAAAATTTACAGCTCTTTCATAATTATTTATTTTTCTTCTTTTTCGGGGAGGAAGTACCGAGAATTTTGTTCACTTCCACGAAGGATTTCTTCCATTGCAGTGCCTTCTTGTTGAGCTCTGTCTTATCGCTTGTCGCCTGGAGAAGTTTTACGGTTACCTTGTCTTTCATTCCCATATGGACCGCTCCTGTCATATCCTGTTAACGTTATTCTATGACAGGAGGGTCCCGGCGTGCCAGTCCTTTTCTTTAATTCTTTTTCTTTATTCGTTTCTTTTTCGTTCTGCCACCAGCTTGAATATGGCATTTCCCATGGAGGAAAACTTCTCCTCATATTCCGTCATGATATTTCCCCCGGCCATATCGGAATGGTGCAGATCATACGTATACTCTCGTATCTCCCAGCCCGCTGCCGGTATGGACTCCAGGGAATAATCAAACAGTCCCCGGTTGTCCGTCTTAAATTCTACGACGCCATCCGATGCCAGAATCTTATCATACACTTCCATAAACGGTTCCGACGTCAGGCGCCTTTTCGCATGGCGGTCCTTGGGCCACGGATCTGAAAAGTTCAGATAAATTTTCTTTACCTCACCCGGGGCGAAAATCTCGGAAAGCTCTCTCGCATCCACACACATAAAGTAGATATTGGAAAGCTCCATCTCCCGGCGTTTCTGGATGCCTCTCAGAAGGACGCTGCAGTACCGCTCAATGCCGACGTAATTGATTTCCGGATTTTTGGCGGCCAGCTCCATAATAAACCGACCCTTTCCCATGCCTACTTCTATCTCTATTGGATTATCATTCCCAAAGACGCCGTTCCAGCGCCCCTTCTTCTCTTCCGGATTGGAAACCACGTAAGGGCTGTTTGCGATCTCTTCCTCCGAGCCTGGAATATGGCGTAATCTCATATCTATCTCCTCCAGTACCTGTTAATTTTTCGTTCTGATTGTACCATACAATACGATCCGAGCGCAAGTACAGGCCCATTTGACAGAAGGATCAATCTTGTTTTGGGTTATTTTTTACTTTTCTCTTACAAATAAAAAACTTCAAAATAATAGGTGCACAATTAGAGATAATCTAGTATAATATCTGTATATTGGTATACGATCGTTTTTTGCAAAGGAGGAAGCATATGGGAACTACAGACAACAACACCTGGACCAGGATCCAGCAAAGTGTCCGGGAGACGGAACGTCTCATCGGCCAGAAGCAGTATAATCTGGCCATGATCAAATCCCGCCAGACACTGGAATTTATGGTAAACTGCCTTGGAGAAAAGGCTTTGATTGTAGATGGGGATCTGGCAGACAGTATTGACCAGCTGTTCGAAGGGCACTGGATATCACAGGCCACGAAAGACCACTATCACAGAATTCGGGTACTCGGCAACAAAGCTGTTCACGACGGTAATGACAGCCCTTACGATGCGAACGAAGCGTTCCAGCTTCTTTCCCAGGAAGCTACAGCCTTTGCAGATATCTATAGCGGCAGACGCCGCAGTACCACGCCCACCAGGCCGCAGCAGCGCCCGGCCTCAAGATCTTCACAGCCGGCTCAGAGAAGCACCGGCCAGAGGAGCTCGTCTCCCCAGAGAAACGGCCAGCGAACAGCGCAGAGACCATCTTCGGCGAACCGGAGCAGACGACGCTCTAAGAAAAAAGGATTCGATCCCTACGATCTGTTAAGACCGGCAGTGATCTTCCTGATTATCCTCGTTGTCGTTCTGGCTGCCATGGGACTCTTTAAGCTGTTTGGCGGTAAGGATGATAAGAAGGAGACAAGCGCTCCGTCCACTTCACCGGAAGTTACCACTGAAGCGACTGCAGCTCCGGAACCGGCTACAGAACCAGAGCCCGCCACGGAAGCGCCTATGATTTATAAGACCACGGCAACACCTAATCTGAATGTCAGAGCCGAACCGTCAACTACCGGAGCTGTGTTAGGAAGGCTTGCCCCTGGTACAGTGGTTGATTTCGTCCAGACTTATGATCAGCAGTGGTCGGTTATTATGTTCGAGGGCAAGCAGGCCTATGTATCCAGCCAGTATCTGGCCGCAGAGGAAGCACCTCAGCCATCAGATGCCGGTACAGAAGCGACAACTGCAGCCCAGTAAGCTCTAAAATACAGAATCACGGTACGATCCATGACTCCGCGGAAAACGAATTATTTACGCGGTGCAGACAGACGTCATATGGCGGCTATGTCTGCACCGCGTTTTTTAATAGTGAAACGTATACTCTCTTCCTTTCTTTTGCTTTCACTGATTGAACCTTCCATCATTACCCAGAAAAGCTAATTTTTGATAATTTTTCATCAAAAAAATGAAATAATATTGAATTTCCATAATTTTTAATGACCTATTTCTAAAATTACTATGGAAAATTTTTAAATTTGTAGTATGATTATAAGTTGAAACTTGTGTATTTGCAGGTTTTATCATAATCAGTCATTCCACTAAGCTCATGAGAGACCTCATTATGCCCGATCATAAGGGATACGCTGAATGGATGTGACAGGAATTGCACGTAAGCGGCCGCAAACGCCCGCCAGGTGCTTATAGGAAAGAGGAGGGCAATATATGGATACTGTGATTGAAAAGATATCCGAGATCGAATCTGCTGCCACCGGGATTATGGAAGATGCCAACGAACGAAAAAAGGCATTTGCCAAAGAAATGGAAGAACGGACGGCAGCTTTTGATGCTCAGCTGGAAGCTGAGACGAATAAACGGATTGAAGAACTACGGGCCAGAATGGAGATCGAGATGAACGAACGTCTCGAGAAACAGCGGAACGATTCCCAGAACGTCCTTCGCGCAATGGAACAACGTTACCAGGAACATCACACAGAATATGTGGAGGAACTATTTAAAAAAATGATAAAGGAGTGATCATATGGGAGGCCTGCTATCCTACAGCGGCATCACCACCAAGGTCCGGGCCATGGAGAGCCATCTGATCACCGACCGCCAGTTTGGCGAGATGTCCACGCTTGAATCTGTATCTGACGCAGTGGAATACTTACGGCGGCTGCCCGCTTACGGCATGATTTTTTCCAATCTGGAGGGAGTCGACTTACACCGGGGTGCCATCGAACAGCGCCTGATACTGTCTCAATACCAGGATTTTGCAAAGCTCTATCGTTTTGCGAATCTCTCGCAGCGCAAATTCCTGGATTTATATTTCATGCACTACGAGATCGATATCCTGAAAAAATGCTTCCGCAATGCTCTGGGCCACCAGAAGCCTGAAATAGACTTATCCGTATTTCAGGAATTTTTTGAGAAGCACTCAAAGCTTGATCTAATAAAGCTGTCTTCATCGGGAAGCGTACAGGAATTTATCTCTAATTTGGACGGGTCGATCTATTACGATTTACTGACCCATTTAGATGATGTGGAACATCCCTCCCTGTTTGATTACGAGATCCATCTGGATCTTCTGTATTTCAAAACCATCTGGAAGGTCAAGGGAAAGTATCTTTCCCGAACAGAACAGAAGCTCCTCACCGACTGCTTCGGCAGCAAACTGGACCTTTTAAATATTCAGTGGATATACCGTTCAAAAAAATACTATAACCTGCAGCCGGCAGACATCTATGCACTGCTCATTCCCATCGAGTTCCATATCAAGAAGGAGCAGATTACAAAACTTGTGGAGGCCGGAACGCTGGATGAGTTCTTCCATGCGCTGCAGACAACCTACTACGGCAGACTGGAAGATATGGATGCCTCAGATCAGACTGAACTGGAAATGCTGGCCGAGGAAGCGCTTAACAAAATTTACAGTGCCACCAGCCGCAAGAATCCGTATTCCATTGCCACACTGAATTCATACCTCTATTTTAAGGAGGAAGAGATTCAGAAGATTATTACCGTCATAGAGAGTATCCGTTACGGCGTCAGCCCGGATGAAATTCTCTCCTATGTGGTAAAGAACCAGTAAAGGGGGTTACTATCCGTGATAGAAAAGATGAAGTTCTTAAGTATCACCGGGCCCAAAGAAGACATCGACCGGGTCATTGACACGTATTTGTCCAAATACGAGATCCATTTGGAAAATGCACTGTCAGAATTAAAGACGGTAAAAGACTTAAGACCATATATTGAGATTAACCCGTACAGGGACACATACCAGCGTGCCGCTGAGCTGGTGGAACTGCTTCCGGCCACAGCGCCGAAGACCACAGCCACCGCAGTTTCCATTGAAGAGGCCATCGGCACTATTGAAAAACTGGACGCGACGGTGAAGGAGCTTACGGAAAAAGAAGCCGTGCTCACCGGTGAACGCGATTCCTTACAGGAATCCTTAGACAAGGTAGTTCCCTTTACGGGGCTTAACTACGATTTGAGTTCGATCCTGCATTTTAAATATATTAAGTTCAGATTCGGACGCATTTCCCACGAATATTATAAGAAGTTTGAGAGCTACGTCTATGATTCCATCGATACTGTGCTCTACAAATGCCGTGAGGACGAGGAATACGTCTGGGTCGTCTATTTCGTGCCCGAGACCATTTCCAACCAGATTGACGCAATCTACTCCTCCATGCACTTCGAACGTTTCTTCCTTCCGGATGAGTACGAGGGCACGCCGTTAGATGCCATTCACACCCTGGAGGACAAAATCTCCGCGCTGCAGGCGGATATCGACAGCATCCACAGACAGATGGCCGAGGTACTGGGCAGTCAGCGCGATAAGCTTCTGGCCTCCCATGACAAGCTTTCCACTTTCTCCACCAACTTTAACGTCAGGAAGCTGGCGGCATGCACGAAGCAGAACGTCAACACCTTCTATATCTTGTGCGGCTGGATGAGTGAAAAGGAAGCCAAGGCGTTCCAGAAGGAGATCTCAAACGATGAAAAGACCTTCTGCATCGTGGAGGATGACCACAACAATATCATAAGCAGACCGCCGACAAAGCTTCATAATCCAAAGCTGTTTAAGCCGTTTGAAATGTTTATCCAGATGTACGGCCTTCCGGCCTATAACGAGATCGACCCGACCATACTGATCGGCATCACCTATTCCTTCCTCTTCGGCTTCATGTTCGGAGACGTGGGACAGGGACTCTGTCTCCTTCTCGGAGGCTTTCTGCTTTACCGGTTCAAGAAGATGAATCTGGCGGCTATCATCTCCTGCTGCGGCTTCTTCTCCACCATATTCGGCTTCATGTTCGGCAGCGTGTTCGGCTTCGAGGATATCATCGGCGCCGTATGGCTGCGCCCTATGGAACACATGACGAATCTGCCGTTTATCGGTAAACTGAACACGGTATTTATCGTGGCCGTCTCCATCGGCATGGGGATCATCCTGCTGACCATGGTGCTTAATATCATCAACAGTCTCCGGGATCATGATCCGGAAAAAACATGGTTTGACACCAACGGTGTGGCGGGTCTCGTGTTCTATGCGAGCCTGGTTCTTACAATTGTATTATATATGACGGGCAATCCGGTACCGGCGACCATTCTGTTAGTCATCATGTTTGGGATTCCGCTGCTCATCATGTTCTTCAAGGAGCCGCTTACCCATATTCTGGAAAAGAAAGCACAGATCATGCCGGCAGGCAAAGGCATGTTTGTGGTTCAGGGATTTTTCGAACTGTTTGAGGTACTGCTCAGCTACTTCTCCAACACGCTTTCTTTCGTCAGAGTAGGCGCTTTCGCAGTGAGCCATGCAGCCATGATGGAGGTTGTTCTCATGCTGTCCGGCGCGGAAGCCGGCAGCCCCAACTGGGCGATCGTCGTACTCGGCAACTTGTTCGTGTGCGGCATGGAGGGCTTAATCGTGGGCATCCAGGTGCTCCGTCTTGAATATTACGAGCTGTTCAGCCGTTTCTACCGCGGAACCGGCCGTGCATTTAAACCATACGGAAAGACAAATTAAATAAAATCGATCAGGAGGTATCTTATTATGTCAACTTTAGTCAAAATAACCTTAGCAGCAGCTTTAATCTTAAGTATCGCAGTTCCTTTCGGCGCATTTGCCATGGGTGAGAAATCCAAAGGCCGTTACAAAAAGGCGCTGGGTGCTAACGCCCTCTTATTCTTCGGCACTCTGATGGTATCCGCAGTCTTCATGTTCTCCGGCAGCGCAGTGGCTGCTGAACCGGCTGCCGCAGCTTCCGGCGTGGCAGGCATGGGATATTTAGCTGCCGCACTTTCCACCGGTCTGGCCTGTATCGGCGGTGGTATCGCCGTATCAGCCGCTGCATCCGCAGCTCTTGGCGCCATCAGCGAAGATGGTTCCATCCTTGGTAAATCACTGATCTTCGTAGGTCTTGCCGAAGGTGTTTGTCTGTACGGTCTGATCATTTCTTTCATGATCTTAGGTAAGTTATAATCGATGAAAATGTATTTAATCAGCGACAACATCGACACCTGGACCGGCATGAGGCTGGCCGGGGTGGAAGGTGCCGTCGTCCATGAAAAGGCTGAGTTAAAACAGGAACTGGATAAAGTCCTGGCCGACAAGGAGATCGGAATTGTTCTACTGACAGAAAAATTCGGACGGGAGTTTCCGGACATCATCGATGATGTAAAGCTGAACCGGAAGCTGCCCCTCATCATAGAAATCCCCGACCGCCATGGTACCGGCCGCAAGCCGAACTTTATCACAGATTATGTAAACGAAGCCATCGGATTAAAACTATAGGAAAGAGGTGGTCATCTTGACAACTGAGGAAAAATTACAGCATTTCCTGGATTTCTGTATGGAAGATGCGAGAAACCGCAGTGCAAAGATGCTCGATGAATATACCGCCGCCCTGGAACAGACCTTTGAAGAGCATCAGGCAGATGCGAGACGGAGAGCCGAACAGCAGGTGGAACTGGAAAGCGAACGGATCGAACATGAGACGAACAAAAAGCTTTCCCTGGAGCAGATTGGCATCAAACGGGAGCTCGGACATAAACAGGAAGAACTGAAAGACAAAATTTTTGTGGAGCTTAAGGATGTGCTGGAACAGTACATGGAAACTCCCGAATATACACAGCTTTTGGAGAAGCAGATCCGCCACGCCAGAGAATTTGCCGGAAACGAATTCTTTACGATCTACATTGACCCGGCGGACGAGACGAGACTGAACCGTCTGGCGCTCCACAACAGCGCCGACATCCGCGTGAGTGAGTACTCCTTCGGCGGCGGCACACGGGCCGTCATTCCCTCCCGCCATATCCTGATTGACAACTCCTTCCAGACAAAACTGGAGGAGGCAAGACGGGATTTCCGCTTTAACTTAAAGGATCTGGAGGGAGGTATCACCAATGAATAATACTGGCACAATTTCCGGTATCAACGGCCCTGTTATCTATTTAAAGGGCGACCCCGGATTCAAAATGAATGAAATGGTTTACGTCGGCAGGGACAACTTAGTCGGCGAGGTCATCGGTCTCACCTCCGGGCGCACCATCGTCCAGGTATACGAGGAAACCAGCGGATTAAAACCGGGAGAGACGGTTACGGCCTCGGGTTCACCGGTTTCCGTCACACTGGCTCCCGGCATTTTAAACAACATATTCGACGGTATCGAGCGTCCTTTAACCGAGATCGCAAAGACCGGCGGCGCCTATATCGACCGCGGCGTCCATGTGGACTCCCTGGACGGCGAAAAGAAATGGAACACCCACATCACCGTTAAAAAGGGCGACCGTTTATTCCCGGGCTCCATCATCGCAGAGGTTCCCGAGACCCCGGCCATTGTCCACAAGGTCATGATTCCTCCGGACATGGAAGGCTACGTCCTCGATGTTGTTTCCGATGGTTCCTACACGATTCACGATGAAATTCTGACGCTTCAGCTTCCGGATGGTTCGGAGAAGAAGCTTACCATGACACAGAAATGGCCGATTCGAGTACCGAGACCTACCCTTAAGAGATATCCGGCTTCCCGGCCCCTGATCACCGGCCAGCGTATCATCGATACCTTATTCCCGCTGGCAAAGGGCGGCACCGCCTGTATCCCCGGCGGTTTCGGTACCGGCAAGACCATGACCCAGCACCAGATTGCCAAGTGGTCCGACGCCGATATCATCATCTATATCGGATGCGGCGAGCGGGGCAATGAGATGACCCAGGTTCTGGAGGAATTCTCCGAGCTGATCGACCCGCGCTCCGGCAATCCGTTAATGGACCGCACCACGCTGATCGCCAACACCTCCAACATGCCGGTGGCCGCCCGTGAGGCCAGTCTTTACTCCGGCTTAACCCTGGCGGAATACTACCGCGACATGGGCTACAACGTGGCTATCATGGCCGACTCCACCTCGAGATGGGCGGAGGCCTTAAGAGAGCTGTCCGGACGTCTGGAGGAGATGCCTGCCGAGGAAGGATTCCCGGCTTATCTTGCATCCCGCTTATCCGCGTTTTACGAGCGCGCCGGCATGATGCAGAACATGAACGGAACGGAAGGCTCCGTCACCATTATCGGTGCGGTATCCCCGCAGGGCGGCGACTTTTCCGAACCGGTTACCCAGAACACCAAGCGTTTCGTCCGCTGCTTCTGGGGCCTTGACAGAAACCTGGCAAATGAACGTCATTTCCCGGCGATCCACTGGCTGAGCAGCTATTCCGAGTATCTGACCGACTTAGCCCCATGGTATGTGGAACATGTGGACAAGAAATTTGTCGATTACAGAAACCGCCTCGTCTTCCTGCTGACACAGGAGAGCAGCCTGATGGAGATCGTCAAGCTGATCGGCGGCGATATGCTTCCCGACGACCAGAAGCTGATCCTGGAGATCGCAAAGGTAATCCGAATCGGTTTCCTGCAGCAGAACGCGTTCCATAAGGACGATACGTGTGTTCCAATGGAAAAGCAGTTTAAAATGATGGATTTAATCCTCTATCTCTATAAAAAGTCACGTTCCCTCGTCTCCATGGGCATGCCGATGTCCGTGCTCAAGGAGGACCCGATTTTTGATAAGATCATCTCCATCAAGTACGATGTACCTAATGACAGACTCGACATGTTTGATGACTACAGGAAGCAGATTGATGCCTTCTATGAATCCGTCATCGAGCGCAACGCATAAGGAGGCGGCATAAAATGGCAATTGAATATTTAGGCTTAAGTGCTATTAACGGCCCCATGGTCGTTTTAGAGGGCGTCCAGGATGCGGCTTTCGATGAGATTGTGGAAATGACTGTAGAGGGACGGGAAAAGAAAATCGGCCGTATCATCGAGGTTTACGAAGACAAGGCGATTATTCAGGTTTTCGAAGGTACGGAAGGCCTGGCTTTAAGAAACGTTCATACCAGACTGACCGGCCGCCCCATGGAGCTGGCGGTGTCTGAGGATATGCTGGGCCGTACCTTCAACGGTGTCGGCGAGCCCATCGACGGACTTGGCGACATCAGCTCCGATATCCGTCTGGACGTCAACGGCAAACCGTTAAATCCGGTTACGAGGGAGTATCCCCGTGACTATATCCGTACCGGTATCTCGGCCATCGACGGCCTTATGACGCTGATCCGCGGCCAGAAGCTGCCGATCTTCTCCGGCAACGGACTTCCCCACGACGATCTGGCGGCCCAGATCGTAAAGCAGGCATCGCTGGGCGACGACGCGCAGTCCAGTGAGAAGTTCGCTGTCGTGTTCGCCGCCATGGGTGTCAAATACGATGTGGCTGACTTCTTCCGCCGTACCTTCGAGGAAAGCGGTGTTTCCGATCACGTGGCCATGTTCATCAACCTGGCCAATGACCCGGTCGTTGAGCGTCTGATCACTCCAAAGGTGGCGCTTACGCTGGCAGAGTATCTGGCATTTGAAAAAGGCATGCATATTCTGGTTATCTTAACGGATATGACCGCTTATGCGGAGGCGCTCCGTGAGGTATCCTCATCCAAGGGTGAAATTCCCTCCCGAAAAGGTTATCCCGGCTACCTCTACAGCGAGCTGGCCGCCATCTATGAGCGCGCCGGCATCGTAAAGGGACGCCACGGCTCCGTGACCCAGATACCGATTCTCACCATGCCCAACGACGATATCACCCACCCGATCCCCGACCTTACGGGATATATTACGGAAGGGCAGATCGTTCTGGACCGGAACTTATACGGCCAGTCCATCTATCCGCCGATCAACGTACTGCCGTCCTTAAGCCGTCTGATGAAGGATGGAATCGGCGAGGGCTTTACGAGAGCAGATCATCAGGGTGTGGCAAACCAGCTGTTCTCCTGTTATGCCAAGGTAGGCGACGCAAGAGCGCTTGCCTCCGTAATTGGTGAAGACGAGCTGTCTCCGATAGACAAAAAATATCTGGTATTCGGCAAGGAATTCGAGCGCCGCTTCGTCGGCCAGGGAAACCATGCCAACCGTAATATCATAGAGACTCTGACCATCGGCTGGGAGCTCTTAGGGCTTCTCCCGAGAGCAGAACTCGACCGTATCGACACCAAGGTACTGGATCAGTACTATAAGCCGACAACCGCAGAAGCTTCCGAAGAATAGGAGGGACGCGTATGGACCCGAATACATTTCCCACAAAGGGTAATTTAATTCTCGCCAAGAGTTCCCTCACGCTGGCCCGCCAGGGATATGAGCTGATGGATAAAAAGCGAAATATCTTAATCAAGGAGCTGATGGGGCTGATCGAGGAGGCCAAGGGGATCCAGTCTGAGATCGACACCACCTTTACAGCAGCCTACAAGGCCCTTCAGAAGGCCAATATTGAGTTAGGCATCAATTACGTGCAGGACATCGCCGCGGCCGTCCCTGTGGACGATACGGTGCGTATCAAGACCCGCAGTATCATGGGCACGGAGATTCCCCTCGTCCAGCACGAAGAAAGGCCCTTGAATCTGACGTATGCCTACTACAGCACCAAGGAATCCTTAGACGAGGCCAGATACCACTTTGAAAAGGTGAAGGAGCTTACGGTAAAGCTGTCCATGGTGGAAAATTCCGCATACCGCCTGGCAAACAGCATCAAGCGGACACAGAAGCGCGCCAACGCGCTTAAGAATATCACGATCCCGCGCTACGAGGCGCTGACCAGAAACATAACAAATGCGCTGGAAGAAAAGGACCGTGAGGAATTCACCAGGCTGAAGGTGATTAAGCGAAACAAAACCAGCGCCTGATACACGAAAAAGCATCAGATCCCGTCACAGGGCTCTGATGCTTTTTCAGTTAAAAATCAGCGGTTCGCCGCTCCCTCCTTCTCCATCCGCTTATACGGTGAGATATCGTGGCAGGCCAGAAGGAACGCTTCTCTGTCCCCCCATCGGATCCGCGAAGAATCAGCCAGTGTCCAGACATTCAGCACCGGGTTATAGACTTCCAGTATGCTGCTTTCCTTTCCGGCGCATTCTCTCACAGGACAGTGCTCACACGGCTCATTCCGTTTAAAGAACGCCTCGTAGCAGCACATGCCCAGCCTGGTTTCAGGCGCAATCTGGTACGTTTTCTCATTGATATACCTAAGCTGATACGTCTCCCCGTCGATGACATAGATCCAGGAATTCTGATTATTCAATATGCCCTCCAGATTCTGCATGGATTCCTGTAACTTGTCCTCGGCCCTCTTTTTCAGCAGAAATGTAGACAGCATTTTAGACAGAAACACGAGACAGTCAATCTGCTCCTGTGTCCAGATTCTCCCAGCCTCACACTCATCAAAACCCACAAATCCCTTAAAAACGCCTTCCGCTGTAATCGAACACTGAAGCATTGAACTGATTCCCTGTTCTGCGAGCATGTACTGCAGTTCCGGTCTCAGCTCTGCAATATCAAGACAGTAGAACACTCCCTCTTCATTAAAATTATCCCGGTAATCTCCCCCCTGGTCTGTATAGGCAACGTTCCGCAGTTTTGCACGCTGCGGCGTTATCCCCTCCCTGCACCATTCAAACGTATTTGTGCAGAAATCATCGCTGTCGGTGCAGTTTTCAAATATATAAACACGGCTGACATGAAACATTCTTCCCGTTATCTCGAGAATAGAATTCATCGCCCGGTCGAAATCTGCCGCATCATACAGTTCCTGAAAGGTCATACTGATTACCCTGGCTACAGTTCCCTGCCCTCTGTGCTCCGTATTCTCCCGCATCTCCTCCGGTCTGTCCGCCTCTTCTTTTAATTCCAAGGCAGCATTCACCGCTGGCCTGCGGTACTGCATCCAGCGGTTCTTCCCCTCAAGCTTTGCCTGGTACAGCGCCGCATCACTGTTCTGAAAGAGGCTCTGGAAATCGCTGCCGTCCTCAGGACTGTACGCGATACCAATACTGCAGGAAAAAGGAACGTCCTTCATATTATTTTTGAACATGGTCTGAAGGGATGCCATCAGCCGCCCGGCCCGTTCTGTAACCATCTCATGGTTTACTGTTCCGGGCATGAAAACCATAAATTCATCGCCTCCGATCCGCGAGATAATATCACTGTCACGGAAATGGGAGGTTATTCTGGCGGCCAGTTCCGTCAGCACCGCATCGCCAAACATATGCCCGTACCGGTCGTTTACCATCTTGAAATTATCTACGTCGATAATGAGCATGGCCGAGCCTTCCCTGCCCTGGCTAAGCTCCAGAAACCGGTTGATCTTATGTCTGGCCGCCCGTTTATTGTACAGCTTTGTCAGTACATCCCGTTCCGCCCTGTCGATTAATTTTTCCGTTTCCCGCTTCTCATCATCAATATCCTCGATGATGCCGATGACCTTATCCGTATTTCCCGCCGGATCAAACTGTGCTGTCGCCCGTACTCTGCACCAGCAGTATCGTCCCTCTGCGTTTGCAAGCCGGAACTCCACCTCACCAAGCTGTCTGCCCGTCATCATATCGTTTGTAAATTTCATCACATCTGGAATATCGTCCGGATTGATGTGGGAGGCATAGGGCAGCCGGCGCCTGATCCCTTCGATAATCGGCTGATACCCGTATTTACATTCCCAGTTGCTGGAATACGAGATCTCATCCGTCGTAACATTCCACTCGAAGATCACGTCTTTCGTCTGATTCAGAATAATCTTATGGCGTTCCACCGACTCCTGCAGCCCTTCCATGGCTTTCCGGGACTGCGTAATATCCACCAGTAGTGTGTAGATGTACTCCATTCCGTCCTCTTCCGTCACCAGAATACTCCGGTCCATGACCCAGATCAGCCTTCCATCCTCCGTAACCAGCCGGTATTCCAGCTCTGCAATACGCCCCTCTCCCATCTGTGATACCAGCCCCTGGCTTACCAGATCCCGGTCTGCCGGATAAATGACCTCTTTATAGCGGTTATGGTATTTATCGCGGATCACCTGCTCCGTACAGCCGGTTAAGCCGTGCAGCCCTTTTCCGTTGTCCGCAAACGTGTACCATTTGTCATTTCTGCACTTTATGACTCCGCCGGCCAGCCGGCCGATCACCGTCTCACGAAACAGGTCCTCCTCTGCGCGCCCCGAATGCGGGACCTCAAGCGGTTCATCCGATGCCCGGTGCCAGATCAGCATCACCTTTTTCTGGTTCGGATTACCGGGGTCCACCCGCAGCAGGGTGGCATAACACCAGTAATATACGCCTGCCGCCTGGTCCAGCACCCGGTATTTTCTCGTCCTCCTCATCAGGCCATCCGAAAAAAATTCCTCCATATAATCGCCCAGAAGGCCCAGCACGATATCCCGGTCCTCGGGATAGACAGCGCCCTGAACGAAGGCTTTTACCGAATCTTCAAATCTGCTCCCCGAGCGAAGGAGTTCAAAATCGCGGTCAGGCATATAAACGACATGGTAGACCCCTGTATTTAAATCCACCTCCATAACTGTGGAATCCACATACCGAAGCAGTGTCAAATACTTCATCTGTCCCTGTTCCAGCGTACCGGCGGTGTCAATGGTACTGGATGGCCGCACTTCTTTTCTTTCCGGTTTCTTCGTTGGAGCAAGTCCGTCCGCATATGCCCTGGACAGCGCTGCAAAATCCTCACGGACATTCTTAAAGCACTCCAGAAGCCGCGGGGAAAACTCGCCGCATTCGCCGTTCAGTATCATGTTAAACGCCTGCTCCGACGGAAGCGCCTTTTTGTAGACACGATCCGTGGTCAATGCGTCGTAACAGTCTGCAATAGCCACGACCTGCGCACAGATCGGTATATTATCACCCTTTAAGCCATCCGGATAACCCTTTCCATTCCACCGCTCGTGATGGTAACGGCAGATATTATAAGCGTAGCCGATATACTCTTTATCGTTCATGCGTTCCAGACCGGAAAGCATCTCACACCCTTTTGTGGTGTGAGTCTTCATCACCTCAAACTCCTCCCTGGTCAAGGGGCCCGGCTTGTTTAAAATGGAGTCCGGTATCGCGATCTTGCCTATATCGTGCATGGACGAGGCATCTGCAATGATTTCTATGGTTCTGCCGTCTAAATTATACTCCTGGTAGGTCTTCGCCACATCCTCCAGAAGGATCCTGGTAAACATGCGGATCCTGCGTATATGCTGGCCCGACTCCACACTCCGGTATTCAATAATGGAGGAGAGGGCATCAATCATGATGGCGTTGGACTCTCTCAGGCTGGCCGACTGCTCTTCCACCAGTTCCTCCAGATGAAGTTTGTGGCGGCACAGCTCCACTGCATTCTGTACCCTTCTTTTTACCACATGGGGTTCAAATGGCTTCATGATAATATCCGCTGCCCCCAGATCAAAGGCGCGGACTTCGCTTTCCGCCGTATCATCTGAGGTTATAACAATAACCGGAATGCGCGACACAAGTCCGCTTTTTCCCATCTCCTCCATGACCTCATAGCCGTCTTTCACCGGCATGACCAGATCCAGCAGCATGGCTGCCACATGTTCCTCATACTCACGAAGCAGGAGAAGCGCCTGCTCACCGTTTTCTGCTTCCAGAAGATTATACTGATGCTCAAAAAGGCTTCTTAAGATTGCGCGGTTTACCTCCATGTCGTCCACAATCAGAAGGGTATCACGCGTTTTCATCCACCCATATCCTCCATGCTGTTAATTGCGGCGCACACTGTTTCGTAGGTCTCCTTCACACCCGGATAGGCCTCCAGCGCCCCCTCCATATTATTGCTTCTCAGCTGCCTCACCATCTCTGCACAGGCATCCATCAAAGCGACAAATCCCAGATTCCCGGCTACTCCCTTTAATGTGTGGGAAGCAGTCAGCATCTCCTGACTGTCCCTCGCTTTCACTGCGCCCTCAATCCTTTTAAAGCAGTCATCCTGAAGGAATTTTATAAGAAATTTTTCATACAGCCTGCTGTTTCCGCTGAAATGGGCCAGTGCCTCCTCCACATCCACCGATGCCTGCTTTAAGATATCCAATGTACGATCCGTCATCTTATGTACCTCTCTTTCCCTGTGCGGTCCGCCGCCTGGAACCTGGTTCCTCGGGGCAATATTAGTTTTATTATAGCGCTTCCAGGTACAAAACTCAATGGAATCCTGTCGGACAGGGATATAAAAACGGCTGTAAACCAGCCGGATTTCATCCACTGTTTACAACCGCTTTCTCCCGCATCTTTATTCAGTTCCTATCTGTCATCCAGACGTGTATACTCTTCTTCCATCATAACGCTCGTATAGGCCGGACGGATGATCTTATCCATGTTGATCAGCTCCTCAATCCGGTGAGCGCTCCATCCGACGATTCTGGCAATCGCAAAAATCGGAGTGAACAGTTCCTTCGGAATATCCAGCATGCTGTATACAAAACCGCTGTAGAAGTCCACATTGGCGCTGACGCCCTTGTAAATCTTTCTCTCATCCGCAATCACCTGCGGTGCCAGACGCTCGATCATGGAATATAAGTTAAAGTCATCCATACGCCCCTTTTCTTCGGACAGCTGGTGAACAAACCCTTTGAAGATCTCCGCACGCGGATCGGACTTGGAGTAAACGGCGTGACCCATGCCGTAGATTAAGCCCTTCTTATCAAATGCCTCTTTATGTAACAGTCTTCTTAAATAGAATTCTACTTCTTCCTCGTCCTTTAAGTCGTGGACTTCCTTCCGTAAGTCTTCCATCATCTCGACGACCTTGATGTTGGCGCCGCCGTGTTTTGGTCCCTTTAGGGAAGCGAGTGCCGCCGCTACCACCGAATACGTGTCCGTGCCGGAGGAGGTGACGACGTGCGTCGTGAATGTGGAGTTGTTGCCGCCGCCGTGCTCCATATGAAGAATCAGAGCCAGATCCAGCACGTGTGCCTCCACCTTGGAGTAATTCTTATCCGGCCGGAGCAGACGCAGCAGATTCTCAGCCGTGGACAGATTCTCGTCCGGACGATGGATATACATACTCTCGTCACGCTCATAATGGTTGAAAGCGTGGTAACTGTATACGGCTAACATCGGCATGACGCTGATTAACATCAGGCTCTGACGCAGCACGTTTGGAACGGAAATATCGCTGGCCATATCATCGTAGGAGGAAAGCGTTAAGATGCTTCTCGCCAGGCAGGACATCATATCCTTGCTGGGAGCCTTCATGACCACGTCCCTGACAAAGTTTGTAGGCAGGGTGCGGCTATAGGCGAGTGTCTGGGAGAAGCGCTCCAGCTGTTCCGTATTCGGCAGTTCGCCAAACAGAAGCAGATAGGCGATCTCTTCATAACCAAAACGGCTGTCCTTCACTACACCGCCCACCAGGTCATAAATATTATAACCACGGTAGAATAACTGGCCCTCACACGGCATCTTCACTCCATCCACCGTCTTGCTGGACAAAATCTTCGACACCTTTGTAAGACCTGCCACAACACCATTGCCGTTCTTATCTCTGAGCCCTCGTTTTACGTCATATTTTTCATATAACCCCAAGTCGATCCTCTCATCGTTTAAACAGATACTGGACCACTCATCAACATTTTTTACAAACTCTTTCTGATCAATCATGCAAACACCTCTTTCTTAAAATTAATGATTAAGTTCCGCTGCTTTCCCGGAAGTCCTCCGGCATGGTCACATGCCTTCGGCCCCCTTGGGCCTTCGATAGATATGGTCACCTCCCGATTGTTCACTTTTGAACTGTTTCACTTTCAATAATAAATAATTTTCCGAAAAATTGCAAGTAAAATATTTTAAATTTATCAATTTTTTACATTCAGTCCAATAGTACTATACCACTTCAGCGTGTTAAAAACAAGAAAATACTTCTTTCTGTTTCTGCATATTTATTGACAAACTTCGCACAGAAACGTATACTTTTGTTGATTCAACGTGAAAATGCTTAATATGGAACATTCGGGGGTTTTTGAATATGGAACTGCAGTTGTCATTACTATTTTTCGTGGAAGCGGTTGGGACGATCGCCTTTGCCTCATCCGGGGCCATGGTGGCCATCAAAAAGCAGCTGGATCTTCTGGGAGTCATCGTCCTTGGCGTCACCACAGCCGTAGGCGGCGGTATGCTGCGGGACATCATCATCGGAAATGTGCCGCCAAATCTCTTTAAGGATCCGGTCTATGTATTACTTGCCTTCATAACGGTTATGATCCTGTTTGTAATCGTACGGTGCAACCAGAAGATACTTGCCAGCCGGTCCATCGAAATGTATGAGAAAGTCATGAATATCTTCGATGCGGTAGGACTTGGCGCCTTTACCGTGGTAGGCATCGACACCGCAGTGCTGGCCGGCTACGGGCGCTACCATTTTCTGATTATCTTTCTCGGTGTGATCACCGGAGTGGGCGGCGGTCTCTTAAGAGACATTATGGCCGGAGAAACGCCTTATATACTGAAGAAACACGTCTACGCCTGCGCCTCCATCACGGGTGCAGTCCTTTACGCCTATCTTCAGGACTATATGAACAACGATGCCGCCATGCTGATCGGAGCCGGTTCCGTCATCCTGATCCGGATTCTGGCGACCCGCTACTGCTGGGATCTGCCGACGGCCACGAAAAAATAACCGTTACACCATTACAGGAGGACTTACTATGAAAACACTGATTCATTACACCGCAGGCATCGTCTTTTCCCTCTGCATGATGGCTGCGCTCTTAATCACCTCAGTGGAGGCCGTTGTCTACTGGACCCCAGGCTATTTTGAAAAGGAATATGCAAAATACAACGTCACCGAAGCAGTGGACATGACAATGGAAGATTTACTCGATGTGACGGACCAGATGATGGCCTATCTGCGGGGAAAACGGGCCGATCTTCATGTCGCCACCACCATGGGAGGCGTATCCCGGGAGTTTTTCAATGAGCGTGAAATTGCCCACATGGAGGATGTCCGCGGACTCTTCCTGGACGCACTCTCCATCCGCCGGGGCTGTCTGCTTGTCATGGCTCTCTGCGTAATAATTCTGTTCCTGTTAACTGTTAAAAGCCGACTTCAAACGGGTATTCCCGAAATCGGTCTGCCTGGGAACCGGCCTGTTTTTCGGAATCACCGCGGTACTCGCTGCCATCATATCCACGGATTTCACGAAATACTTCATCATGTTCCATCATATTTTCTTTCACAACGACTTATGGATTCTGGATCCTGCCACAGACATGCTGATCAATATCGTCCCGGAAGGATTTTTCAGTGATACGGTGCTTCATATAGGAATCACCTTCTTTCTCTGTGTCGCTGTTGTCTTCGGTCTGGCCCTCTTTTTCCTTAGAAAATCAAAGAAAAATAGCGTTTGAACCTTTACTTGTTACAGGAAATAACCTATACTGTAAAGTGGACCTTTTTATGAAACCGAATGAAAATACGGAGAGATTACACGATATGACGCAATTGATAAAACGAATGTCGGCGTTCCTCTTATGCCTGATGCTCCTTATGGGGGCATTTCCAGCAACAGCACTGGCGGCCCCTGACTGGCCCTCCGGTGTTTCTGTTCAGGCGGAAAGCGGTATCGTCATAGACGCGGACACCGGAACCGTACTTTGGGGACAGAATATTCACAATCAGTATTTTCCGGCCAGTATTACGAAGATTATGACGGCACTGATCGTCATTGAAACATGCAGCCTCGATGAAACCGTCACCTTTTCCCACAACGCGGTCTTTAACGTGGAGGCGGGAAGCAGCAACGCGGGTATTAATGAAGGCGACAAACTGTCCGTGAAGGACTGCCTCTATGCCCTGCTTTTAAAATCGGCCAACGAAGCGGCCAACGCCCTCGCAGAACATGTGGCCGGAAGTACGGAAGCGTTTGCTGATATGATGAATGCAAAGGCAAAGGAACTGGGCTGCACCGACACCCATTTCGCCAACCCCAGCGGTTTAAACGACCCGGAACACTATACTTCCACTTACGACATGGCCTTAATCGCCAGAGCTGCCTTTTTAAATCCCACCTTCGAGGAAATCGATTCCACCGCCTATTACAAGCTTCCGCCGAATTCCATTAACCCGGAAGGTCTGACCATCTACCCGGGCCATAAGATGCTTAAAAAGAGTACGCCGTACTATTATCCCGGCATCGTGGGCGGTAAAACCGGCTATACCACACTGGCCGGCAACACGCTGGTCACCTGCGCCAGAAAGAACGGCTTAAAGCTTATTGCCGTCATCCTGAAAGGCTCGACGCCCCAGTACTGGACGGACACAAAAAATCTGCTGGACTTTGGATTCGAGAATTTTGTATCCGTCCGGGCTGCGGATCACGAGACGAAATTCAGCCCTGTCAGCAGTGATCTAACCTTTGGAGGCCTTGCTCTTGACAAACCGGCCGCGCTGATTTTAGATCCCGACGGACGGATTATTCTTCCGAAGACGGCAGAATTTTCAGATGCCGAGGCAGCGCTCAGTTACGATATATCAGACAGCGATCCCGATCATGCAGTTGCAAAAATCTGTTACCGTTACAATGAACGCCAGATCGGCTGTACGTATTTAGAGACGAATCCGGCGCTGTTTGAAAGCGCAGCCTCCTCCCAGCCTCTGGCGGCAGACGCAGGCACGGAAGAATCCGCAGCAGAGACCGATCCGGCCGGCAGCGATGCGGAAACCGCCGGCACGGAGACCAGCGCCGCAGAAACGGCGGGCAGCCAGGACGAAACAGAACTTCCAAAAGAGACGGAGGATTACAGAGAAAAGGCATTAAGACCCTTCGAGATCCCTTCCATTGCCTGGATTATTCTCGGAAGTGTCGCCGGTATCATTCTCCTCGGCGCGCTGATCACATTTCTGGTCCTTAGAAAAAACAGAGAAGAACAGGAATACCATTTCCGCCATGAACAGAGGTTAAAACGTCTGCAGGATTCCGGCGTATCCGCCGATGAGTTCAACAGCCTGATGGAACAGCGCCGAAGCGCCTACACCTCCAAGCGAAAGAAAGGCCGCGGAAACCGGCATTTAAAATTTAAATAATTCGCGGAAAGGCATGGAAGGACAATGAAGATAAAAAGACAAGGCAAGATGCCCAAAGAAGATCTGATGCGCAATATTGTCGTCACATCGGTTTTTCTGCTTTTAGCCACCATCTGCTCCACCCTGTTTCTCTTTATCGGCGGGAACAGAACCAACGTGGGGATCGTATTCATGCTGGCGGTCATGCTGACGGCGCGTTACACAGATGGGTATGTACCGGGAATCATCGCTTCTGTCATCGGCGTCATCTGTGTAAACTATGTGTTTACGTATCCGTTTATGGAGCTGGATTTTACGCTGGATGGCTATCCGGTAACCTTCATTGCCATGCTTTTGATCTCCGGTATTACAAGCACGACCACCACTCATTTAAAAGAGCAGAACCACATCCTGATGGAGGCTGAAAAAGAGACGATGCGGGCCAATTTGCTGAGAGCCGTCTCCCACGATTTGCGGACTCCGCTGACAGGCATCATCGGCGCCAGCAGCGCCTATCTGGAAAACAGGGATCATATGTCAGAGACCGAAAAGACTGCCATGGTATCCAACATCAACGAGGATGCCAACTGGCTCCTCAACATGGTGGAGAATCTGCTCAGCGTCACCAGGATCCGCGATTCCGAGACTCAGGTGACGAAATCCTCAGAGCCCCTGGAAGAAGTGGCCTCTGAGGCGGTACAGCGCTTCCACAAGCGGCTTCCCGATACCGTTGTTCACGTTACGGTACCGGATGAATTTATCATGGTGCCCATGGATGCCACCCTGATCGAACAGGTCATTATAAACCTGCTGGAAAATGCAGTCTACCACTCGCATACGGATGAGCCCATCGATTTGACCGTCACCGTCCACGACGGTCTGGCCTGGTTCGATATCACGGATCACGGCATCGGTATTCCGCCGGAACGGCTGGACACCCTGTTTGACGGCTATACCCCCTCCCCGAACAGCAGCGGAGATTCCCACAAAGGAATGGGAATCGGACTGTCAATCTGTAAAACTATTATTACCGCTCATGGCGGCACCATCACGGCCGCCAATGGAAAACATGGAGCCCGGTTCACATTTACGTTACCGTTAGGAGAAGATACATATGAGTAAGTTAACGATCGTTATCATCGAAGATGAGAAAAACATTCTGAGTTTTATCGAAGCGGCGCTGGAGACTCATGATTACAAGGTACTCACCGCAGTCAGCGGAAAAGAGGGCCTTTCACTGATCAACGCCTGCTGCCCGGATATGATTCTCCTGGATCTGGGACTGCCTGATTTAGACGGGATTGACATCATCAAAAATGTGCGCAGCTGGTCCAGCATCCCGATCATTGTCATCTCTGCCAGGACTCAGGAGCAGGAAAAGGTGGCTGCACTGGATTTCGGCGCCGACGACTATATTACAAAGCCCTTCGGTACCAGCGAGCTCATGGCCCGCATCCGCACCGCACTCCGCCACGGCAAGCCGACCGTCAGCACCGGAGACGGGAAACTCATTCAGCCGCCGTACCGCAGCGGAGATCTGGTCATCGATTTTGACAAACGTCTCGTCATGCTTAAAGATAAGGAGATCCACTTAACCCAGATCGAATACAAGCTGGTATCCCTTCTGGCCGAACAGTCCGGAAAAGTCCTTACCTACGATTATATCATCAGCAGAATCTGGGGTCCCTACGCAGACAGCAACAACCAGATCCTGCGGGTCAATATGGCACATATCCGGAGAAAGCTGGAACTCAATCCGGCAGAACCTCAGTATATTTATACGGAAATCGGAGTCGGATACAGAATGCGGGAAAGCGAAACTTAATCGCTTCCCCGCATTTTCATATTTGTTTTCTGTTTTCTGTGCTTCGTCTTTTCCACGCGCTTCTTCTTTGCTTCTTCCTTCTTTTCGCTGATCTGCCGCGCGCCTTCCTCGTCAACCAGCTTCATGGTCTTAACGGCGTAGATTCGTCCGTCGTCACTGCGCTTCATGCGTATTTTACCCTTTAAATATCCATGCTCCGGGCAGATTCCCAGAGCAAAGTAAAACTTCTGATTCACAGAAAACCACCGTACCTTCTTTCTGAGCATGCGGTTGCAGCGGTAACAGATTAAGTCGGTGACCGTCTTGTCCGCGATAGCCTCCTCCTTCGTCTCAAAGGCTCTGGAAATGTATTTGGAGTATCCGGGAAAGACCAGATAGACCTCCTCCTCCTTACTCTCCGGCAGCCGGTAATAATCGGTTGACCAGTATTCCAGCACCCGCTCAAAGTCCATGGCCGCCATGACCCGGCCGGTATAATGGGCATCGTCAAGGGCCCGGTGAAATGGACGGTCCTCCCTGATCCCCAGTTCTTCTACCGTGATATCCAGCGACTGTTTCTGTTTTCCGTCTCCCTGAAGAAGGCTGTAGAGCTTCTGAACATCGTAATAGAGAAGAGGCTTGTCAAAGGGGATCTCCACCCCGTAATACACCATATTTCTCTGCAGCTCCGTTAAGTCCATACTCCCCCAGGTACAAAATATGCAGTCGTCTCCACACCATTCCAGAAAGTCCCTGATTACAGTCTCAAATGTCTCTCCGTTTCGCTCCAGCTCAGCCATATCCATATGGGTGACCTCAGAGATCCGGTAATGCATCTGTGGATATACCCGCGGCCTGATCAGACGGCGGAACTCCCCGATCTCCTTCCGTTCTTCATCCAGACGAACCGCTCCGATTTCTATTATTTCAAAAGGAAAATGGTCAATCGTCCCCTCTTTTCCGTCGGGGCTCTGATTCCATTCCAAATCCAGTACTATATAATTCTTCATAAAAGTCTCCTTTGTGCTATTATATGATAGTTTCTCTGTTCATACAAGTTCATGCCTCCTATTTTGGACAATTATTTTTCTAAAAATCTCAATCAAAATCCATTAGTTTTTAGTAATTGTATTTACAATATGAATTTTCTGTGAAAAAAGCATAAAATTAGCACTCTCTTATTGACAGTGCTAACAAATCGTGTTATAACATAGTTGTAACAAAAAAGAAGCACCACAAGGAAAAGGTGGCCGACTTTAAACCATATATGTGCTGCCGACAAGGTGTCAACACATATAAGAAATTCAAGTTAGGAGGAATGACTTATGATGATGCCTAGTATTTTTGGAGAAAACTTATTTGACGACTTTATGGAAGATGCTTTCAAGAGCCCGATTTTCGGGAAACGGGAAAAGAATCTGATGAAGACCGATATCAGAGAGAATGACAATGGTTATGAACTCGATATGGATCTGCCCGGATTTAAGAAAGATGAGATCACCGTTAATCTTCGTGACGGCTATGTAACCATCTCCGCCGAACGCGGTATGGAACGAAACGAAAAAGACGAGAAGACCGGCAAGTTCGTTCGCCAGGAGCGTTACAGCGGTTCTTGCCAGAGAAGCTTTTACGTGGGCGAGGATGTGAAACAGGAAGATATGAAGGCCCGCTTTGAAGACGGTATCCTGCATCTGGAGTTTCCGAAAGCTTCGCCAAAGCAGGTTGAGGAATCTCATCGCATCTTAATTGAATAACCGATAAATCCCGGAACGAAACAGTCCTCTGTTCCGGAACAGGGCGGGCCGCATCACTACGGTCCGCCCTGTTTTATCCAATTACCTCTATCCCCATATTCAGCTTAAAGGAGAATTATTATGATCTGGAAAGAAATGAAACGCTCATACCTTGTTATATCCATCTGCGCCGCGTTCCTGGGCCTTCTGCTGCTTTTACTGCCCGGCCCCACCCTGGCGACGGCCGGCATCTGCACCGGCGTCTGCTTTATCGTCTACGGCGTCACAAAGCTGGTTGAAATCACCCGGTTTAAAAGTTTCTTCGGTAAGTACTGGCTGCACTGCCTGCTGGCTCTTTTCCCCATCGTATTCGGGGTTATTTTCCTTTTTAAACCGCTGGCCGCGACTTCCATTCTTCCATTCATCCTGGGCGTCTTTCTGGCTGTCTATGGAATTATGGGACTGAAAACCTCGATGAAGCTTAAAAGGTTTGGTCTGGATTCCTGGTGGTTTCATTTGATTACTGCTGTCATCACGATCCTTTTAGGCGCCCTCTCCATCTTCAATCCCTTTGCCACGGCTGCCGCCATGGTCATGATGATGGGCGCCATCTTATTCACACTGGGTGTCTTCCATGTGGTGCAGTACTTCGTAGCTTCACACCGCTTTAAAAAGGCCGGAAGACAGATATCCGAGCTGGAAAAGGAATGGGATTCCTTTGACTGGTTCTGGTTTTAAGCCTATATCAAAAACTGCTCTGCATCCACGGGCTTGCTGTAATAAAAGCCCTGGATGGTAGTGCAGCCGTACTCTTTTAAAAGATCCAGCTGTTCCTTTGTCTCTACCCCTTCCGCCACACAGTCTACATGAAGTCTGCGGCACATCTCAATGATGCATCTCACAATGATCTGATTTTTCTCGTTCTCCACCAGATTTTCAACCAGCGACTTATCCAGCTTTACCTCGTCAAAATGCATGATTGAAAGAATGGACATATTGGCATAATCTGCACCGAAATCATCCAGAGAAATACGGAATCCTGCCTTCCGGAGCTTCGATCCGATGGATTCCATCACCTTATGCTCCATATCCCCGATTCTCTCCGTGATCTCGATCATCACCATGTCACAGGGAACGTCATATTTACTCTGAATCTCCGTGAGCATCTGGAATAAATCGCTCTCCAGCAGAGTGATCCGTGAGAAATTAACGGATACGGGGATCAATGGTTTCCCTTCTGCTTTCCATCTGGAAAGGAGCCGGAACACCTCCTCCAGCATATAAAAATCAAGGTACCGGATCAGCTTCATCTTTTCCAGGAGCGATACAAATTTCACCGGAGACTGAAGATCACGGCCAGGTGCCTGGTAGCGCGACAGCGCTTCCACGGAATGCACGGTTCCCGTCTCCGGATCAAACTTGGGCTGGAGATAAAGCCTGTAGTAGCCCTGTTCCACATCATGGACTAAAAGCTTCAAACCTTCCGGGGAATAATGCTTGCGTACTTCATCGCTGTTTTTATAGTAAATCTGTTTGTTCACCAGCATCAGTTCTTCCGCATGATGCAGAAGTACATCGAAATCGGTCAGGTGCTCCACCCATGTGGTTCCTAAGGATACTCCGCTGGGAGTCCTCGAATCCAGCTCTATCCCCATATTTTTCACAAGCTTCATAAAGTTCTCATACGCCATGTTCATGGCAACAATGACAAATTCATCCCCGCTCAGCCGGAAAATATCACCTTCCGGAAAGCTGGACCGCATAATCCGGGTTACCTCTATGATCGTCTCGTCTCCCCTGGAATGCCCGAAATCCTGATTGAGCTGTTTTAAGCCATTGATATCTGCGGTAATAATCCCACAGGGCGCTCCACATTTTTTCTCTATCTCACTCTGATAACGTACAAAACTGCTTCTGTTCAACAGGCCGCTTAAGGTATCATGGCCGGCCTCAAACTCCAGCCGTTCATAAAGACGTCTCTTCTTAATCTCATTTGCAATATTATAGGCAATGGTATCCAGCAGCCGGATGGTGTCCTGGTTAATGTTCGGATTATCCACCCCGATATATCCCGAAAAAGCCGTTTCATCTTCAAACGGTACTGCAAACAGGCTGTGAGCCCTGCGCCTCTTCAGGAACTGATATTCACTGGGATATGTGTACTTTAATTCTTCCACCCTTGAGATAATCAGGTGCTGCTTTCTGTTAAAGGTTTCAAAAATGTAAGGAATGGCGTCAAGCGCAATATTCTGCAGAGAATCTTTCTGAGAAGGAATCCCTTCCCTGCACCATTCATAGGTGTTATGGGCATATCCGCGTTCACGGTCAATCTCAATAATATAAGACCGGCATCCATCGTAGAAGCGTGTGATCAGTTCCAGTATACGGGTAATTCCCGACTCCAGGTCCTCCGCACTGTTCAGCGTCCGCAGACTCTCAAGCATTACTGTCTCCATGTGGTATTTGTCGGTTGTGGTATAATCACCGATCAGATGATTTCCCACATCCACGGCAATCTCCATACGTACCGGCCGGCCATTCCATTCCACTAGCTTATCCTTCACAATGAAGTACTTCTTCAGATATGGGTTCTCATATTCCCACGTGATAAAGCTCTCTTTCACAAGCTTTGCATTATTGCAGAATGGACACGGGGTATTTCTTCCCTGCAGCATCTGGTAGCACTTCTTTTTTTCAAAGTCCTCCAGCTTCATGCCGATCTGTTCACGCCCCACCCGATTGACATAAAGCAGCGTGTAATCCTGAATATCACTGATATAAACAATCTCCTCCAATTCATCGAGAAGCCACTCCCGGTTCACATACTGCATGGGTACGACCCGGGATATCTTATCACCGAATACGCTGTAGCAGGATTTTCCGGACTGTTTGGCATAGCGCAGGGCAGTATCTGCCTTCACATACAGCTCCTGAAATCTGCTGCCATGGCGCGGGCTGAAGGCGATACCGATGGAATTGGTGACCACAACCTGGTTTTCCCCTTCCTGCTGAATAGTCTGGAGCTCTCTGGCTACGATCTGAGCCTTATGGCAGACTGCGTCCTCACCCGGAATATGAAACATGAAAATCAGAAACTCATCTCCGCCGAGACGCCCTACTATGGCATCCTCATCAAAAATATCTCTCAGTTTATACGCAATACCTGCCAGAACCTTGTCTCCGTACATATGTCCGAAGGTATCATTGACCATTTTAAAATTATCAACATCGATGATGAGAAGCGCACTTTCTTCCGGGCCGTTCTCCTTTAACAGGTAGTTGATCTCCTGAAGGCAGGCCGCACGGTTGAGAAGACCGGTCAGGGGGTCGATTCGGGACTGGCGGAGCAGTTCCAGTTCTTTCCGCTTCTTCTCCTCGATGTTCTTCACATTAACGAAGCCCATCAGATGTCCCCCGGACTCAATTAGATAGATGGTGGTATTGCACCAGATCATCTCGTTGTTGGCATTTAAGCTGCGGTATTCACACTCTGCCTCCTGATGGCCATTTTCAAACCGCCTGCGCAGAACATCGGGATTCATCTCCTGCAAAAAGATAAAACGATCCTCTGTGTGGATATTCTTTTCTGCCCAGCGCTTTAAAAACTGGGTATATCTGCAGTTGACAGACAGACCTACCGAGGCCAGCATGTCCTTATTGTTCTCGATAATTTTTTCAATGATCCTGTCATTGTCAATATCGATTTCATAGGAAGCCAGTGCATCTACCACCAGTGCCTGGCGGTACTTCTCTTCCTGCTGGTATCTCTCCTGCTCCTTCTGCTCTCTGCTGATATCCTCGGCAACTCCTATGGCGATGTGATCCGCCCCGTCTCCGCTGCGCAGCACCGTATGGGTAACCCGGAACCAGCGTTGTCCTCCGTCATTACGCCTGATGTGCAGGAGAGCGCAGGCCATGGGATTCCCCGCCTTCAAATCGAGGAACATCTGCCGAAGGGCGGGCAGGCTCTCCGGATCCACGCACTTATCCTTTACCATCTTTTTGCTGAAGTCCGTAATCTTCCCGGACGGTGCAAAAGGTAACCTTCTGTCGCCCTGCAGATAAGCGCAGTCTTCATCCAGATGGTATTCCCATATAATATTGCTGCACCGGGAAAGCGCGATCTTATACCTCTGCAGATTTAAAGAAAGCTCCTGTTCCAAATTCCGTCTTTCCGTGTCCCCGTTCTTTTGGAGTATAACAGTGATTTCCGGCGCAGCCTGTTCCCGGCCGGAATCAAGCAGCTGAACTGTCAGACGGTATTCTTCTGATCCTCTGGAAAAAAGCAGCTCGCCATACCCTTTGTCCGGCGTACCATTCAGCCGTTGTCCCGCAATATCCCAGATAACTTCTGAAAGATCTCTGCCAGAACACCCGGACACAGGGTAATCCAGAAATTTCTGCATCTCTTCATGTACATATCTCACCTTTTGCGCTGAATCTGCCACTATGACGATCAGTGGCAAATCAGGCTGCAAGCTGTTTTGCGGCATATTGAATTACCTCCCAAGAACAGGCATCGTTCTTCCTTTCCTGTATCTGTACTACTGCATCAGAGCCCCATCGGCTCCTACGGTATGCCCGTCAGGCGTAACTGCATTTGTCAGCATCTTTCCGCTGGCCGGATCACAGTAATACCGGGTGCCGTTCCAGTCTATCCATCCGGTTGCCATATATCCCTGTTCATTAAAGAAATACCATGCTCCGTCAATCTGCTGCCAGTTGGAGACCGTATAGGTTCCGTCTCCGTTTCTGTACCACCAGCCGGCCTCATCCTGCTTCCATTCACCTGCGGAACTGCCCTTCTGGTAGATCGCTGCGGCCGTGTCACTGTCGATGTATCTGGATGGAGATTCCACCCATTCACCTTTATTCTCCGGCTTCAGCCTGTTGACCGGACGGACACGGTAAAAGTACGTTCCCGCCTTTGTCATGGCTGCTGAAAAATCATAGGAAGTGCTCTCTGTTGTCTTCGTCGTTCCCACCGTCTTTCCATCACGGTAAAGCTTTACTTCATAGCTGCCCGCTCCTGCGGACTGGCTCCAGGATACTCCGGTCGTTGAGGTCCAGCCAGCCTGTTCAATGGCAGAGGTCTGCTCTGCCAGAGGCGGCAGCTGCATGGTAAGGACCAGTGTGTGTGACTCATCCTCACGCCCGTAATCAACAAGTGTTGCGCCTTTTAACGTTATTTTATCCTTTGAGACTGCAAACTTATATCCGTCTTCTGCATAGATGCTCACCTTAACAGTTGGAATATCTTCCTCCGACCAGGTAAATCCCGTATTCAGAAATTCATATTCTCCCGCCGTGTATTTATCGCTCTTCGGAGTAAATTCTATTTCCTGATCCTGAATATTCTGTCCAACCTCCAAATCCGCTTCCACTACAAGAGTGACCGAACTGATTTTGCTTTCTACCACTGCCAGTGCCGTCATACCTGTCATCCCTGATACCAGTGCCGCGCAGATCAGTGCGGCTGCTATCTTTTTTACTCTCATTTTTTGTCTCCTTTGATTTTTTTATCGTAACGCCCTGTACTTCCCATTTTATTCGTATTTCTAATAAAAATCTGGATTTCCGTATTATATTATTATATATAATATAAGGCGATAATTCAAGCCTGAAAGAAACCGCCGGGTTTACGGGTCCCCGGCGGTTGTCTTTGTATGGTTATGATTCTGTTTCTTATGATTCGGGCAAAATCCCTGCTTCTGATCTTCCGGTTTCAAAGGTATTATAAAGTACACGACGACCGCAGACACTGTGCCGTCAATGTTTCCGAAGACTGTATCATCTCCATCGGCACACCCTCAAAAACCACTTCCCCGCCGTTCTTCCCGCCGTCAGGGCCAATATCGATAATCCAGTCCGCCTGCTTCATCACGTCAAGGTTGTGTTCAATCACAACCAGACTGTTGCCTCGGGATACAATCAGATCAAACAGATTTAACAGGTTCCGGATATCCGACGCATGCAGTCCCGTTGTTGGTTCGTCCATAACGATAATACTTCCCTTTTTACCCAGATTCTTTGCGAGTTTAACCCTCTGCCGCTCGCCGCCGGACAGCGTGCTGAGCGGCTGACCAAGCGTCAGATAAGACAGCCCCACCTGCTTCATCACGTTTAAATGCTTTCGGATTTTCGCATCCTCAAACACCTCCATTGCCTGTGAGGCGGTCATTTCCAGCAGTTCTACGATATTTTTTCCTTTGTACGTACACGCCAGTGCTTCTTCGTTATACCGCTTTCCGCAGCAGGCCTCACACTCTGTAACGATCGGATCCATAAACGCCAGTTCTGTGACTATAATTCCTTTTCCCCCGCACACAGGGCAGGCACCGGCAGAATTAAAGCTGAATAAACTGTCCGCCTTTCCGCTCTCCCTGGCCATCACTTTCCGTATCTCATCGAAGAATCCCAGATAGGATGCCGGTGTAGAGCGGTTTGTAGCCGTGATCGGGCCCTGATCGACCATCACAATATCTTTCTCATACTGTCTGGCAAACACCTGTGATATAAGCGTGCTCTTTCCAGATCCGGCGACTCCCGTCACTACGGTCATAATTCCCAGCGGGATATCTACATTCACATTTTTTAAATTATGCAGGCTGGCCCCACGGACCGGAAGACTTCCAGCCGCTTTTCTCGTTTTTATCTTAACCGGAAGAGATGCAAGCATGGCATTCCCCGTCAGACTGCCGGACTCCAGAAGCTCCTGATAACTGCCTGCAAAAACAATCTCTCCGCCCTCCTGCCCTGCACCGGGCCCTACGTCGATGACATAGTCAGCAATAGAAATTACATCCTTATCATGCTCCACCACCAGTACTGTATTGCCCTTATCACGGAGTTGTTTCAGCAGACTGTTCATGCGGCAGACGTCCCGTGGGTGCATTCCCGCGCTGGGTTCGTCGAAGATATACGTCATTCCGGTCAGGCTGCTCCCCATGTACCGGACTAATTTGAGTCTCTGTGCTTCACCACCTGACAGGGATGGTGTTTCACGGTTCAGATGAAGATAAGGCAGACCAATCTCAATCATACGGTCCAGTCCCTCGATCAGAGTCTGCACCAGCACCTCCACAGTCTGGTCGGATATCCGGGACAGCACCTCCCGCAGCTGTGTAAGCTCCATCTCACATAAATCCGCGATGGAATACCCATTGATCTTACAGCGTAAAGCCGCCTTATTCAGACGCCTTCCATGACACTCCGTGCATACCGTCTCTGCAATCAGATTCTGTGATTTTTCCTGTGTATGCCTGCTTTTACTGCTGATATCCCGGTTCAGAAGAGTTTTTGTATATTTATGAAAAATTCCAGTCACCTTCGGATTTTCCGGTTTGCCCGTACCGCTTCGGGAGCCGTATAACAGCAGATTATATTCTTCAGCCGTATATTCTTTCACCGGCTTATCCAGGTCAAACAGACCTGACCTGGCATACTGCTTCCAGTACCAGGTCCCCGGACTGTACAGGGAGTCTTTCACGCAGCCTTCATTCCAGGATTTGTCCCGGTCTATGACCGCTTCGATATCAACCTGTGTAATCTTTCCCAGGCCCGAGCATGTCCTGCACATCCCGTTGGGATCGTTGAATGAAAAGTAAGAGGCTGTTCCCACATACGGACTGCCAATTCTCGAATACAGCAGGCGCAGACTGGCGTACAAACCGCTGATTGTCCCTACGGTTGAACGGGCATTCCCTCCCAGTGGTGACTGGTCCACTACAACGGAGGCAGTCAGATTATCGATGCGTTCTACTGCCGGCTTTGGATACTTCGGAAGCCTTGACCGTACATACGACGGATAGGTGGCATTCATCTGTCTCTGTGATTCGGCAGCAATGGTATCAAACACAATACTGGACTTCCCTGATCCGGATACTCCGGTAAATACCGTAATCTTCTCCTTTGGAATTCGAAAAGACACATGTTTTAAGTTATTTTGAGTCAATCCCTGAACAATCATATCTTCCATCGCGTTATCCCTCTTTCCCGTGTCATTCGGATTGTATGATATCTGATTTTTCACAATCTGTTTTATTATAGCAGACCGGTGATCGAAATTCTTGATATTTCCTGCTTATTGATCGCAGGAAACTGGTTCATGGTTTTGTTCCTCGTTCCCTCCCCAAACCAGAAATGGCAGGCAATTACACCAATTGCCTGCCATTTCTGTCATATCTCATTCCTTATGTTCAAATAAGTTCCAGCTATCACTGCACCCATGCTCCTGATGCATCCACCAGATACCCATCCGGCGTTTTCCGATTTACATAAAGCATCCCCTTCTCTTTTCCCTGCTTTGTCTCGAAATAGTACCAGTTCCCGTCGATAAAGTTCCATCCGGTATACATATACCCCTGGCTTCCGTCGTGGTATGGATGGAGATAATAGATCTTCCCGTCTGTGTCTGTAAACCATCCTGTATCGATATAACCGGTTTTATTAAAATGATACCAGTAGTACTCCTTCCTCCACGGCAGATAGTACCAGCCGTTTGACGGCCATAACCGATTTCCGTAATCATACCACCAGCCCACCTCGTCGAGAATCCATGTTCCCTCAATCCACTTGGAATCTGACGTTCTCTCCTTTTCTCCATCTGATACCTTTATTTCTTCATCGTAAGCCACGGCGTAGATGGAAAATTGATTTACATACAGAATCAGATTATTCTCATCAACCTCGAAATACTCATCTCCCAATGGCAGTTCCTGAGTCTCTCCGCCATGGACACGCAGAACACGGATTCTCTCTTTATCGGATAGGTTATCAATAGGAACTACAATTTTTATCAGCTCCGGAAGACGCTTAAGCCTCGTTGTACTTCCTGTCTGCGCTCCGGCCTCCCTGACTGTCTTTTCCACAGCCAGATCCAGCACCAGGAGTCCCGTTCCAGGCCCTGCGCTTTCCTCAATCTTGCCCACATCTTCCTGTACTGCGGCATCTTTCCTTTCCTTTTTCTCAGCCAGCAGCTTGATCTCCAGGCTTCCTCCGGCCGCCACCGTTTCCACATCTTCCGGTGTCACGCCCTCTTCCGGCACTTCGACCAGATTCTCGTGCAGAAACAGTTCGTCCAGATAGTCTACAGCCACCGGCGGAGTATCGGCTTTAACCTCCACAATCGTGTTCTTGTCTCCAGCCGGCATGAAAATATCACATTTCTCCATCTCATCGGTAATTTTAATGATGCGCGTAATCACCTGAAGCTTCCCTTCAGCCGAAGTCCTCTTAGCAACCAGACTGTAGATGCCCCGGGGCAGGTTGTTAAAAATATAGCGGCCGTCCGCTCCGGTTACTGCCGGCTCACCTGCCAGAGTTCCGTCTGTTCCGCCTTCCCGGGCTTCCACCGTGGCTCCTTCCACAGGCCCATAATCATCCTTTACAATACCATTTACTCCGCCTGGCGCTTTGACGGTAATCCGGCAGGAATCGCTCCAGCCGCCGTCAGCGGCCTTTACCGTAATTACCGCTGTTCCGATATGCAGAGCCGACACACTGCCGTCCTCTGCCACAGCAGCCACCGACGGATTGCTGCTGCTCCAGACCACCGTCCGGTCTGTCGCGTCAGCCGGTTCTAAGGTAAAGGTAAGCCCAAAGGATGCCCCCTGTGCCAAGATCAGGCTGGATACATCCATTTTGATGCCTGTGACCGCTTTCGTCTCATATTTTTGGATCACATATGGCCCCGCTTCTTCGCTTGCCAGTTCAGTTCCCTTTCCCTTCATCCGGACATAATATACCCCCGGATTTACGGTGATCTCCGTGCCTTCACAGCTCCTCCAGGCATTCTCCCCGTCTTTCCTGTACTCCATGTCGGGTGTCACATGTTTTAATTTCCCGTCTCCCAAACCCATTCCTGTCTCTCCCACAGAGATAATTCCTTCAGGAACCGGGGATTTTGTGATGGTTATCATCTGGGGAAGAGAATCTAAAAGCGTCGTTCCATTTCCTTTCTGCCTGACATAAATGCCGTTCTCTTCAGTGATACCTTCTTCAAGCTTCACTTCTGTCCCATGGGTAATGTCAATCCAGGTTATTCCGCCATCTAAAGAATACTGCATCCCCTCTCTGGTTCCAGCCAGTGTCATCAAGAACGCGTCGAATACCGTCTGGGGAACCGGCGCATGAACCGGAGGAGTCGTCCCAATTGTGACCGCTGTCATCTCCCCTGCCAGGCTGTTCGTCGATTCCTTAATCCGAACCTGATAAGCACCCGCCCGCAGATTGTGGATTTCAGTTCCCGTCAGGACAGCGTCCTCCCAGGTAACTCCATTGTCCGATGAGATTTCATAAACCAGCCCCGCAGTCAGGCCGGTGATCTTCCCATCACTGGCGCCCGGATACGTTTCATCCACAGAGGAAACCTCCGGAGCGGCAGAACCGGCCATCTTCCCGATGTCAGCCTTCGGATTATCCGGCTGTGACTTCAGCTCGTAGTACGATTTGTCCGCCCCTTCCAGGGCAATATCCGATAAGACAACCGTTTTTTCGGGCCCCGCATCCACATCTGAAAATGCTCCCGCTCCAACAGCAGTCACGTCGTCGCCGTCTATCTTCCCTTCTGTAATTTCCAGAGAAATAACCGCATCCGCCGTTCCATCGTAAATCTTATCCTCCGCTTCCGCCGTCACTGTCAGCTGCCGTTTCCCAACCGGATCCATAGGGGCGGAACACAGAACATCCTTGTAATTTTCTGCCGATACCTTCACCGACAAAGATTCCCCTACATCGTCCTTCGTTACCGTATACGAATGTTTTACAGCTCCGTCAATCGCCTCATCCCCTCTGTACCACTGAAAAGCCAGATCGCCCGGATTGCTGCCGGTAAGATGGGCTTCCACGGTTATTACATCGCCGTAGCGGGGCGCTGTATCATCCAGGACCACTGTTCCTTCTATATCCTCCTTCTCCGTTGCAAATGAGATGGATTGGACCGTGCCCTTATTTCCAGCCTTATCGACCGTGACCAGATAGAGGACATACTCTGTATTCGGAAGCAGGCCGTCTGCGGTAAAGCTTACTTTCGCGCCAGCCTCTGCGATATCCGCAGAATTGGAGGCGATGACCGTTTCCGCATCCGGTTTTGCATCCCTGGCCGTCCTGACCAGATAATGATACGTCCCGGTATCGTCCGATGTAAATGTTATTCCAATACTCTTTTCCCCTGCCTTATCCGCGGTAAGCTCCGTGACTACCGGCGGCGTCGTATCCTGCTTCACTGTCACATGGACCGTTACGGAATTTCCCGCGTTATCCGCGGCAGTTATGTGATATGTATGGTCCCCCTCTTTGGCGGAAAAGCTTCGTTCGGCATAATAAGCCAGCTCCCCTTCCGTCCGGGTAAATAAAGGCGTATTCGTCAAATTGTCATCTACCGTGTAAACTACCGTATGTAGCCCGGATTCCGTATCGCTGCCGTCCTCTCCATCTGTAACTTCAACGTGAATCATCTGCGGAGCGTCATACCAGTCTCCGGTAAATGGCTTTGTCCCGTCCGTCACCGAAATCACAGGCTGGTGGTCTTCCAGCGCCGCCCGGATTACATCGGCGGTTTCGCTGTTTCCCACTTTATCATACGCTGTAATGAGTATTTCACCTTTAAAACCGGAATCTACGGTAAAGACTGCGGTTCCGTTCGTTACCGCCGCCGTCTTCGGCGATGCAGGCATTTTCCCTGCAGGGGTCAGCACCCAGGAGATATGATCCGCGCCTGAATATGGATCGGATACCGGAACAGTAACTTCCAGGCTGGTTCTGCCAAATATCCACTGCCAGAAGCTCTGATGGCCGGAATCGAAGGTAATCGTTCCGATCTGCGGAGCGGATTTGTCAAGCTTCACCGTAACAGGCGCGGTTTCTTTCGCATTACCGGCCGCGTCCACTGCTTTAAAGGTATAGGTATGCTCTCCTTCCACAGAAACCGTATATTGGTAAGAACCGGCTGTAAAGTCGGTAATCTCGGCGTAGCTTCCGTCATCCAGCCTGCTGTAGAGGGCGGTTACCCCTTCATTGTCGCTGTAGGACAGAGTCAGAGTCACATTCTCAGCCTTCCAGTCCTTCGGCGGTTGGGAAACCGTCAAAACAGGTTTTTGAGTGTCATTCCATTTGGCATAAAATGTCTTGTCCCCCGTATCGGTGGTACTGATTGCAGCGGTGGGATTTCCCGTCAAGCCAGAATTATCATACCAACCGGCAAATGTGTATCCTGCTCTTGTAACGTTGGCAGGAAGAACAGCGCCTATCCCGTATGTATACTCAGAAACCGCTTCTCCTTCCAGGGTTCCTTCATTGGTATTCAGTGTTATCGTATAACTGTTCGCGCTCCATTTGGCATAAAATCCCTTATCCCCTATATCGGAGGCGCTGATTTTAACGACGGGCTCTCCCGTACAGTCGAAATTATCATACCAGCCGGCAAATTTGTATCCTGCTCTTGTAACGTTTGTAGGAAGAACAGCTCCCTGCCCGTATGTATATTTAGTCACATTCCCTTCTTGAATGCTTCCTCCAAGGGTATACAGTGTTATCCAATAACTGTTCACGTTCCATTTAGCATAAAACGTCTTGTCCCCAGTAGCGTTGTCGAAGATTGCTTTGGTTGGAGAATATCCCGTACATTCGGGATTATCATACCAGCCGCCAAATGTGTATCCTGTCTTTGTAACCTTTGTAGGAAGGACAGCGCCTTCTCCACACGTATAACTAGTTATTTCCCCTTCTTCAATGGTTCCGCCATTCGGATACAGGGTCACGTTGTACGTAATTCCGATCCATTTGGCATACAGGTTAATATCTTCATTATTTAAAATATCATTGTCAAAATCCCATTGATTAAGCAGCTCCGGTTCCTTATACCAGCCGGTAAATATGTACCCTGTTTTGACCAGATCAGCCGGCTTTTCAAGCTTTTCTCCTGCGGCAGAACTAATCGTTCTGAGTGAGACGTTACCGGTCATCAAAGTAACATTTACAAGTTTGGTGAATGTAACAGATACTTCCATATCCTTCGTAACCTTCATGGTATACTCTTTTGGATACTGCTTTAAATTGATATTCATGTCATCCACGACTACTTTGGTAACTGCGTAGCCGTCCAGGGGCGTATAGGAAATTTTAAAACCTTCCCCATCCTGAGCATAAAATTTAGCTGCATCGAATTCCGGAGCTATTGTTTCCTCATTATAAAATGGAGCAGTCTTGACAAAATAGGTTTGATATACTGTATCGCAGGCGGCTCTATTTCCATATTTTCCACTATAAGTAACAGTTCCGCCTTCTGTTACGTTGGGAGTAATCACGTATGGGGTACATATCAAATTTTTATACCAGCTTATATCGGAATCAGTCATATTTTCAAACCTATGTTTGTTATAGATTGAAATACTGCTTCCACCCATTTGAGCATGATAAAATTCTGTCTTGAGTCCTAAGGAACAGCCTTCAAATACATTGGGAAAATAACACTTTTCATTAAAACTAAAGCTGCTGATATCCAGAGTTTGAAGGCCCTTGCACCCAGAGAACATGGAGATCATATACATCACCTGGGATGTGTCAAAGCGACTGACGTCCAACTCCAACAGTCCACTGCATCCAGAAAACATGAAGCTCATGACCGTCACACTCGATGTATTAAAGTTACTGACATCCAGAGTTTGAAGGCTCTCGCACCCAGAGAACATGGAGCCCATATCCGTCACATTCGACGTATTAAAATTACTGACGTTCAGCTCCAACAGTCCACTGCACCCATAAAACATCACTGCCATACTCTTCACCTGGGCTGTATCAAATTTACTGACGTCCAGCTCTGACAGTCCACTGCACCCAGAGAACATCCCGTCCATCTTTATTGTATTTCCCGTCTTGAAATTACTGATATCCAAAGATTTCAGTCCGCTGCAGTTGTTGAACATATAGGACATGAGCACTACGTTCGATGTATCAAAATGACTGACATCCAATTCAGTAAGGCTGGAACAGTCTGAAAACATATGAGACATACCACCCGTCACAATCCCGATGTACGTACTTGATACCGTTGATGTATCAAAATGACTGACATCCAGCTGGGTAAGGTTGGAGCAGCCACTGAACATACTGCCCATATCCTTTACTTGTGATGTATTAAAATTACTGACATCCAGTGTTTGAAGGCTCTTGCACCCAGAGAACATGGCGCTCATGTTCGTCACAGCCGAGGTATTAAATTTACCGTTGTCCCATTTCAGTTCGACAAGTCCGGAACAGCCCATGAACATCGAGGACATAGTTGTTACATTGGAAGTTTCGAAATTCTCAATATCCAGTGTTTGAAGACCAGAACAGTTCTGGAACATATTAAACATCTTTTTTACGTTTGAAGTATGAAACGCACTGACATCTAATTGATCGAGTTTTTTACAGCCGTTAAACATATTAGACATATCCGTTACACTGGCAGTATCGAAAGTCCCGACATTCAGTGTAGTGAGTTCGGAGCAGTCGACGAACATGCTGGACATATCCGTTACATTGGTCGTTTTAAAGTTACTGAAGTTACTGAAATCCAGTACGGTTATACCAGAGCATCCACCGAACATACGCTGCATATTCGTTACGTTAGTAGTATTAAAATTGCTGAGATCCAGTTCGGTGAGCTTGGAGCAGTTGTAGAACATCTCAGACATATTCCTTACATTGGCAGTAGTGAAACTACTGACATCCAGTGCGGTGAGTTCGGAACAGCCCTTGAACATTTCAAACATATTCGTTACCTTGGAAGTATTAAAATCACTGAGATCCAGCGTTGTTAGCTTTTTACATCCGCTAAACATGCTGCTCAGTGACGTAGCCGCTGAAGTATCAAAGCCGCTGAGATTCAGCACCTGCAAACTTTTGCAGTTTTCGAACATTCCTCCAAAATCCTTGTGCCCCGCTGTATTAAGTCCGGACAGATCCATCTCGGTACAATTATTGAAATCAGCAAAAATCCGGTTATAGTCATTCGACATCATAACTTCATTGTCTACAACAATTTTTGTCACTTTCGCTTTATCTACTGACGATAAGCCATTCAGCGTCCCGCTCACACCATTTGTCGGCGATATCGTCAAACTTCCATCCCCGTCAAGCACCCAGGTACAGCCCCCGCTTGTACCACTGGCGATTACATCGAGAGTCTTCATCTCCCCCAGCCGTTCCGCAAAATTCCATAAATCCAGCAGTTTCTCCCGGTATTCTTCACCTACAAGCTGCCTTTCTTCTTCCGTCAGCCCGTCATAAGCTTCTTTAGCGGCCCTGATATCCGCAATAATCTGCTGCATTTTCTTCAGCCACGCATCATATTCCTCATCTCCATCCCCGGGCATATTTTCATAGATACTGTCCACGGTTGGGAGCGCTTCCATCTGCTCGATTATCGCTTTTACTGCCATATCATCAGATGAGGGGACGGCTGACGCAGCCTCTGCTTCACATAAACTGTAATCCTCCCTGCAAACAGGACATTCTGTGTCCGTCTGATCCGCGGTACATAAGACAGAACAGTTACAAACGGTTGCTTTTTCTTTATAAAATGGGCAGTCCTTATTTGTATGCTCTTCCTCGCCCTCTATGGCAGGATCGCAGAGGCATTCCAATTCCGGCTTTGTATCCGTTTCCAGTATTTCACCAAAACAGTCTGTAAGATCAGCGTTTTCTCTGTCTCCTCCGTTTTTATCAATCCCGTCGGTCTCATCTGCACCGCCATTCTCATCGATCCCACCGGTCTCATCTGTCCCGCTAGTCTCATCTGTCCCACCGGTCTCATCTGTCCCGCCAGTCTCTTCAAACTCGCTGGTCTCCTTTTTCCCATTGGTCTCATCAAACGCTCCGGTCTCGTCCGTCCCATCGTTTTCATCCAGCTCGTCGGTCTCGTTCGTCTCATCGATCTTGTTCGCTCCATCGATCTCATCAAACTCGTCGGTCTCATCCGTCCCATCGCTCTCATCAAGCTCGCTGCACTCCTTCGTCTCATCTGCAAGACTGCCCTGTTCATATGTGTACATACTGCCCGCCTCTGTTTTTTCCCACTTTTCATCGGCAAATACCATGGCTGGAGACAATGTGAACACCATACAGATGCTCAAAAACATTGCCATTATGCGGCGTCCCTTTGTTTTTGGCATAAATTGCTTTCGCATACGTCATTCCTCCTATTTCCGTTGTTTTCTATCATATATAAAAGCATCTGCAGATAACCTCCCGCATACTGTTATTTTCCGCACTTCCCACAGATTCAAATATAAAAATCCCAAATCACAAAATCATGACTGCAATTTTAACCGGATAAGCAATCATGTCCGGCATACGGAACCATAAAATACCTTCCGCTTGTCTCTCACCATTCATACACCGGGCTATCCGTACAAGTGAAATGAAAAAGATAATCATCATTACTCCCTAATGTTCACACAGTCATAACCATCAATGGCATGCTCTTCCTGTAATCTTTTAATGCAGCGGTCCAAAGATATCCAGATTTCTTTTTCTGTTATCGGTTTCATCAAAAAGTTGGCCGCCCTTACCCGGTAAGAAGCAACACCGAACCGCTTATCTTCTCCTACCCATACAATCTGGCTTTCCTCGGACGTCCGATGAACCAGTATGGACAGTTCCTGATTATCAATGTCATCGAAGGCAAATATCGTGACCGCAAACGGATGCTTTAAATGTGTATCCCGGTACTCCGCCACGGACGGAAACCACCTGGAAATCATGACATACTGTTCCCGTTTCGGATAACTCCTAATCGCATCTGCAATCGCCTGGTATTCCACTTCTTGTTTTGAACATACTGCAATTACCATAAGCCGCTTCCTTTCCCTCTCCAACAGGCTCTTTTGTTCCGGTTATCATTCCACTCCCTTAAAGGCGCAAAAAGGCGTCTGTCCTTTGATGTATTCAAGAAGGCAAACGCCTTTTTATATAAACGATATAAATTTTGTATTACAATAGGACAGCTTATTCTCTGCCTGGACTTATATGCGTTCTGTACATATAAGTCCCCTTTTTTCTTAAAAATGGGTGCAAAAAATACAGCCCCTGCGAATTCCTTTTTTTGACTAAATTGCCAGGGATTTCTACCTAAAATCATTTTGACTTTTATTTCCAGCTAAGCTATGATTAGCTTAAATATTTTCCCAAATGCTATTGATTTCATCTTACCACAAAATAATTCAAATTTGTGGTCTTACACTAAATTGACACCTTTTTACACTAAATTGACACCCATAGGCATTTTTTTGAATTTTGTAACCAGTTTGGGAGGTATAAAATCATGTTAAAAATAGCAGTTTGCGACGATGAGCCTCTGGATCTGAACCGGATTCAGGACCTTGTTTCCGAATATATAAAAGATCATCCGAACCCGGGTGTTACCATAACCCGTTTTGACTCTTCCGAAAGCTTATTAGAGCGCCTAAAGAACGAAACCTATCAGATCTATCTTCTCGATATTCTCATGAACGGGAAAAACGGAATTGAAGTTGGGGAGGTCATCCGGGAAAATGACAGCCACGCGGCCATTATCTATTTGACCGTCTCCCCGGACTATGCGCTGGCTTCCTATTCCGTCGATGCACAGTATTACTTATTAAAGCCCGTAGAAAAGGAAAAGTTCTTCCAGATTCTGGGCCGGGAGATTGAGAACCTTACAAAGAAAACCGATACCTATATCACGGTACGCACAAAAGATGGGCTTAAATCCATCCGCACCGATCTCATCATGTATGTGGAACAGAATTACCATGTCTTTTCATACCATTTGACAAACGACATGGTCCTCGAAAGTGTTACCAGCCGTGCCAGTTTTGATCAGGAACTTCAGGACCTTTTAAGCGATTCCAGGTTCGTGAAGATCTCCTCCTCCATACTTGTCAGTATGCGCTGCATTAAGACTATCAACAAAAAGGGGTTAATCCTGCAGAACGGAAAGGAGCTGTTAGTCGCGCGCGCGTACTCGGAAGCCAAACACCGCTACATGGAGTACATGATTCAGGGAGTGAAGCAGGAAGATCGTGTATACCACGGTATTTAAAAATTTTGTGAGCTGTTATCAGTATATGGAGACCTGCCGGCAGAACAATCCTTTAACCATGCAGGTCCTGGCGCTGCGGAAATACACGGATACCCTCGTGTTTCATTCGGTTCTGGACGGAATGTTTCGCTTACGTCTGCTTATGCAGGATGAGGATCAATAACCTGGAGATACACTATGAAAAAACGCAAACAATTCCTTTATTTTTTAGCCATGCTTTCCCTGATTCTGACACTTCCTTCTGTTGACATCCCTTCCACGGCACAGGCCGGGACCTCTATCGGTACCCCTTCTGATGCGGAGGAGGAGCTGCCAGAAAAAACGGCACCAGCTGAAACACGGCAGGCAGAAACAGAAGAACAGAAAGAGACAGATGCGGTTCCATCGGCTCCCCTGGGCCCTCCCAGCGAGACCGAATCTTCCGCTTCTGTTTCGATGCCCTACGATAAGATACAGGCCCCTGCCTTGGCTTCGTCCAGGATTGCCACCGGTTCCAATGCGGAACCGCGCGAAATTGTTAAGGTCATAACTCCTTATTCTGACATACTCATTCTGGCAGAGCGTCAGAATGCCAGGGAACTGCTTAATTCCAAACTGGAAAACCGCGATTATTCTACCGCAGTTGCCCTGTTTAGCGACAGAACCAGGGAGTTTTATCCGATTCAGTATGATGTGGAGGCACTCGATGTGACGCAGACCGGGCTTATCTCTCTAAACGGTACCGTGGAAGTTCCCGATGATGTCTCCATCGATCCGGAGCTTACAGCTGTCACGATTCCAGTTTTCCTTTATGATCCGGAATTGCCCTGTGAACTGCAGGCGCACTCCAGTAATCCGGTCAGAGACAGTCAGCTCCTGCTCGCCCAGGATTCCTCGTCCGAGGATCTCCAGAAAGAACTGAAGTACAATAGTCACACTTACCTGTATTGTGATGATGACATAGTTCTGGAAGTTCCGCTTACTTGGGATGTAAGCAGCGTTAACTTTGGAACGCCCGGCACTTACCGGATTCATGGGATTCCGGATCTTCCCGAGGGAATTCTTTTAAGCGACGAATTTTCTTCTTTCCCCTGCGATGTAATCATTCAGGAAACCGGGACGTTTTCCCTTACACCGCCCATATTTGATGGAATCTCTTTTTTCACCCGCTGGACGAAACCAACGCCGCAGCTGGATAAATTACACCGTTACTATTCCATCGGGGACGACGGAGAATGGCAGGAAGACACCACCGGGAATTTTATGCAGATTGCTACCTATAATACACAATTGATGTCTGTCTTATATTTTGAAGATTTCCTGTATGAAGTCCCCTACTATTTCCAGCTGGAGTATGACGGCGAATGTTCTAACATTTTAAAGGTTTCTATTACGGAAGGCGATCTGCACTACGATCTCATCGAAGGGGACCGGGATGGAGGGGACCGGGGAGAACAGCAGCCGCCTACCGTCACCCTGCCACCAGATCAACCGGATCAGACGCCACCTTTAGGAACCACCAGACCAGAGGAAAACACTCCCCCAGAGACGCCACCGGGAGAAACCTTACCCGCACCAGCAGAAACACAGCCGACAGACCAGGAGAATGCCAGCCATACAGGTTCCTCCTCCGGTACATCCGGCAAAACGTCCCGGCACAGCGCCGTTTCGGATTTCGTCAGCGGCCCAGGATATCAGGAAGCCTTAACCTCGTCTGCATCCCTGTCTCCGCTGCCGGAATCAGGGCCTTCCGTTGAAGCGTCTGAAACGGCTGCCGCTATATCTGCACCGGCTTCAACCGGGCAGGAAGCGGATACCGCCGATTATACAATTCTGTCTGGCAGGCGAATCCACAAGGAACTGGAACTGAATCCAGGCAGGCCGCTTATCATTACCAAACACCGAATCCGACTGGAAATACCGGCCGATAGCGGACTGTTTACTAATATGCCAGTGCAGTCCTTATTCCGTGCAGAAGTAATATCCCTGGACGATCACCATATCTCTGTGATGCTCTCCATGGACGGCGTACCACTGACAGACCTGCCTTCCATGACAATTACAATGCCCTGGAAGGCAACTGACGAAAGGCCCGTTCTGGAAGTTATAAACGAAAGCGGGGAGGTTTTGGGAACGGCCACGTACCTGGATTCCTTCACCATCACCTTCCAGCTATCAGAAACTGGCACCTTTACCATAGAGACACAGGCTCCGGCTGCTGTGATACCATCTGTCCCGGTTGATCCGGCAGACGGGCAGGCCGGTGATTCCGTTTCTTCCAGTTCTTCCTCTATAGATGTGGTTGCGTGCCTCCTCCTTGCAGGTATCCTGGTATCCGGCTTCATTATCCTGCGTTTTTGCAGACGTGGAAGGAGGGATCCGGCATGAATAATAGACTGACACAACTTGGAAAGCGGCTCCTCCTTCTAACCATTACGTTTTTTCTCACCATGGGGATGTTTACAGCCGCATACCGGTTTGACAATAAGTATACCACGCAGTCTGTCCAGCCCATAAATGGTATCCTGTTCTATACGCCGGAGAAGACTGACCCTGTCTATCTAATCAACGGTTGGGAATATTATCAGGGCAGGCTCTTAACACCGGAAGATTTTATAAGCGATCTCCCGCTCCCGGACAACTACGTTTATATCGGCCAGTATTCCGGCATGGAGAGTGGTAATCCGGAAGCATCCCCTCACGGAAGCGCCACATACCGGCTGACCTTATCCCTTCCGGAAACACCCGCCTTTTATACGCTGGAGCTGCCGGAGATTTACTCGGCCTACCGGCTCTATATCGGCAGCCGTCTGATGGCCTCCCAGGGAAACCCGGACCCGGAGCACTATGAGCCGTCTCTGTACTCCGGCTCTGTCACATTTGAAGCATCCGGAGACTTACAGCTCTTACTTGCCGTCTCGGACTGGTCCCACTTGTACAGCGGTATGGTCTATCCTCCGGCTTTTGGTACTCCGAACGCGGTTCATGCACTCTTAAATCAACGGTTTGCCATCAGTCTGACCGTCACCGCATTGGCTGCAGTTCTGGGCTTTTTTCAGCTTGCGCTGGCTGCTATTTTAAAGAACCGCCGTTCGCTGTTATCTGGTCTCATCTGTATGGCCTTTGCCGCCTCTGCAAGTACTCCGGCGCTCCACCAGCTGACTGCCACCGGGATTGTTCCCTGGTATAGCCTTGAAATTTTCTGCCGCTATGCCATTTATGGGCTGTCCCTGATTCTCGTCCTGGATTTGTGCGGCAGGCAGTACCGGGCATTAAAGGCGGCCTCTTATGCTGCCGCCCTGTTCCCGTTCCTGGCTCTGGCAGTATCCCTGCTGGCACCGCGTCTGTCCTGCCGCCAGATGGTTCTGTTTTCCCACACGGCCGGAACCTATAAGGTTCTCTGTGCGCTATGGCTGCTGGGTACCGCCTTCTTCTCCAAAACAAAACAGGAACCAGAGAGGGACCGCACCATACTTCTCATTGGAATCTGTATCTTTGCATCCTCTCTGGCGGCCGACCGATTATACCCATTGTTTGAACCGATCCGTTTCGGCTGGTTTTCGGAGATTGCCGGTTTCCTGTTTGTCCTGTTACTCAGTTTCCTTCTGCTTCGTGATTCAGCCCGGTTTTACAAGCGGCAGTTTATCCTGGCCCAGGAAAAGGAACACATGGAAACGCAGATTCAGATGCAGAAAAAACATTACTCCGAACTGGCGTCGCAGATCGAAAAGATCCGCACTATGCGCCACGATATCCGTCACCATCTCACCCAGCTGTCTGTTCTCCTAAAAGACAGGAATACGGAGGCGGCCGTACAGTACCTGGAGAAAGTCACACACAGCACCTCTACATCTGCCCCCTTGACATTTTGTGAGGCGTATTACGTTGATGTACTGCTTCGTTATTACTATTCCTGCGCAGAGGATCTTCACATACCTATGACAGTCCATGCAAATGTCCCTACGAAACCTGGAGTTCCGGAAGAGGACTTATGTGTAATCCTTGGGAATATCCTGGAAAATGCATTCAATGCCAGTACTCCGGTACCGCAGAATCAGCGCCGCATTACCGTGGCTATGATCTGTCAGGAGGGAACAGTCTGCATAGAAGTGAAAAACACATTTAAAGGGGAATTGGTTCCAGACGGGAAAAGTTTTTATTCTTCCAAAGAAAAGGGCCGGCACGGCATTGGACTTTCCTCCGTCCGTTCCATGGCTGAGAAATATAGTGGAGACGTATGGCTGAATACGGAACCGGGAGAAAATGGGGTCAATGTGTTCTCTATACAGGTTCTGCTTTTCAGTCAATCCTAAAAAATGCAGGCAGAGTATCACCAAAAAATAATGTTGGCAACATAAAAATACCGCCCTGTTACGGGCGGCAAAAGCCAAAAAACGTTCGATATTTAAAATGTCTACTTAACAGGTAGTACACCAAAATCAAGGCTTTCGGCGTTGCATGAAACGTTCCTGAGCGGATTCGAACCGCTGGCCTTCCGCTTAGGAGGCAAATCGAGGCTTCCGGGTTATCCGTTTTGTAACGGATTCGTGACGTTAGTGCCCGGTTTCTGTATTTTCTCCGTGACGATTATAGAGACATCAAGCCGATTAAAACTGGTTATCACGGCTTATACTTAAAAACGCAACTGTACAAATAGCTTGATGTCTCTACAAAATATCACTCACTAAACCACAATTTCGTTTATCGAAGTTGTGGTTTTCTTTTTACATGAAAAAAGCTTCTGTATAGGCAAATACACAGAAGCTCAGACCATGCTATGAAATACAATATACCACATTATAGCATGGCGAATCTCAAAATACAATAGTACGCAAAGGAGTATTCGCAATGAATGAATCGACTACAAATATGAGAACCGAAGAAGCGATAAAAGAAAAAATAAAGGAGAGCCGCTTTGAATCCATCAATGGAAAAGACTTGATGGAAATGGACTTGCCGCCGCTTCATTACACCATCAGTACCATTTTACCGCACGGTTTCTTTATCCTCGCCGGAGGTGCTAAAGTGGGTAAATCGTGGCTTGCCGAGCAGATATCCTACGCTGTTGCCAGTGGAGGGCAAATCTGGGGCTATCAAGCCATACAGTCCGAGGTCTTGTATCTCGGTCTGGAAGATACCGTAACACGCTTACAGAGCCGTTTTGAGATGCTTGAAGCCTATGAGGGTATGGAGAACATCCATTTCGTTTTAAAGGCAAACAGCATCACTTCCGGCGTTGAGGAAGATATCCGTGATTACTTAACGCAGCATCCCAATATCAAACTGGTGGTCATTGACACGCTCCAACATATCAGAGGGAATGAGTTTGTAAAAAACATCTATGCCGGGGACGTGGAGTTTACCAACATCCTGCGCCAGATAAGCATGGAGTTTGACCTTACCATCCTTGCGCTCACGCACACCAACAAAGGCAAGCACGATGATGATATCAGCAAGATTTCCGGCAGCGAGGGCATGGCAGGAGGAACAGACGGGAACTGGGTGCTGACAAAGAGCAAGCGCACCGACACCAGAGCCAATCTCACCATTTCCAACCATGATACCGAAGCCTTTGAATTTGCCCTTGAATTTGACAAAGAATCCTGCCGTTGGAACAAGCTCACCCGTGACGAATCTGTTGTCAATGAAAAGGAGCGGTTCTTACACGCTATCGTTAATTTCGTCAAAGCAGAGGAAGCACACCATTGGGAGGGGACGGCAACAGAGCTGCTGACAAACTTACAGGCACGAGAGCCGATTCTTGTTAGTTACAGTGCTGCTGTGTTCTCAAAGAGCTTGAAAGCAGCGCAAGATTCGCTGAGAGAGATCTATGGGGTTTCTTATGTGAGCGCATTCCATAACAAGAAAAAATGGATAACCCTTGACTATATCGAAGTCAAGTAACTACGGGTACTACGCCAGCACCGTTGTTTTTCATAGGACGATGAAGAAAAATTACCCGTAGTCGGATTTCTGAGGACAACGGCAAAATTCTACCGCTTATCCTAACGGAAACAACGGCGCACCCGTAGTTGCCGTTGTCCTCAGCTTAAATCAATCTATTTTATAAGCAAAGGAGACGAAATGAGAGATTACAGTTCACAAAAAATTGAGATTGAAACCATAAAACCAAGAACCATAACAGTGAATCTTTCCAATGCAGATGTGAAACGCCTTGCCGAAAAATCCGGCGAGGGTGGGTTGACAATTTCAGAGCTGTTGGAGAACTTCATCGGGGATTTGGTAGACGGAACATATTCCAACGGAAGTGATGAACGGATGTATGCGGAACAGTGGTATCAGCGTTGTTGGTTTGCCATGTTTTCGGATGATACATTTCTGAAATTTTTGCTGCTGTGGGGGGATTTGGACGATTATATTGATTTGATGGATGAACTTGAAAGCAATAAAAAAGAAATGGCGGAAATGACAGCCGATGCCGAAGAATACTCCGCTGAGGAACGGGACGAACTGCAAGAGTATATCAATGAGTTGCAGAAAGAAATTGATTATTATTGGGGCAAATTTTTGGAGCGAAAACGTCAAAAAGAATCCTATGTTTTTGAAAAAGAAATCGAAAATATTATGGCGTGGAAATCGCAGCTTGATACAATTCTCGACCCCGAAAATCCATAGCAACACATTATTAGCAAGCATAGGGGAAATGTACCCACTCGTGTCATTTTCCCACTTGTTAGCCGTTGCACTGGGGCAACGCCCCCTAATACCCCCACCTGTACCATTTTGCAAAACGGCAAAATGACTGTCCCACAGACGGCACAACAAAACTAAAACCACTGACGAACAATTTTGTAATTTCCTCACGGTGAGGAAGTTTTGAAAGGAGAAGTAATAAATGGCTGAAAAAGATAGAGTTCGCACAGAGCAATTCCGTTTTACTTTGCTTCCAGAGGAAAATGCTATGCTCACAAAAAATGCTTTTGAGTACGGCTTATCGAAATCGGAATATTTAAGAAAACTGATTCTTGCAGAATCGTTGACGGGTAAGCAGTGGCACATGGATAGAGACCAGGCAAAGCAGTTGATTTACGAAGTGAACCGCATTGGAAACAATGTCAATCAAATTGCTTATAACACAAATGCTGTTCGATTTTCTTCTAATAAGGATTGGGGAGAACTCCAAACAAAATATTTTGAGTTAATGACACTGTTTTGTCAGTTTGCGTTGCGAGAGAACGGAGAGGAAAAACTCTGGTATAAAAAGATTCTGGAACTGATGCCAAAGGACGATTCCTCAAGTGTATAATAATCTCTGTTTTCTAACCATGGTAGAAAATACGCTTGTAAGATGATGATGCTATATGATAAAATGAAACCAACAAATCGATATTTGAGATATCCCTCCTTTGTCCTTTTATGGAAAGTGTTAAAGGTCAAGAACGCACAGGTCAGAGGGCAAACGAGCATGAAGTTCGACAATAAGCGACACAGGAGGGTGAAAGATGAATGGTTTTTCGGTAATGGCAGAGAGCTATAAGAAGCTGATGTAACAGGGTAAGATTGAAAAAGAGATACGCATATATGAGTTTTTGGCTACTTGCGACAGTGACGATTTGCACAGAGGATAAAGTAACATTTAATTATTAGAGGGGGATATTATGGATACAAGGTTCAACCAGACAAAATTAAAGAAGCTCCAGATCTTCAATGGAGCACAACTGAAGTATTTGGCATTTGCATCTATGCTAATAGATCATGTTAATAACGCTTTAATAACACCTTATTTAAATGGACAAGGTTTTCTATTACATTTGTCCAATCTATTTTCTATTTTGGGCAGAATTGCATTCCCGCTGTTTGTTTTTTTTCTTGTAGAGGGATTCTTCAAAACTGGCAACAGAATGAAATATCTGATTATGCTTTTAATTTTTGGTGTAATATCAGAAGTGCCTTTTGATTTGTTTACATCAAAAACTTGTTTCTCTCCATATTGGAACAATATAATGTTTACCTTAGCGCTATGCCTTATTACAATTTGGATTATTGACATTCTTAAAGATAAAATCAGCAATAAATATCCTTGGTATGCTTTATCAATCCTGATTGTAGCATTTTTTGGGTTTCTATCTATGGAGCTAAATCTTGATTATGATTATCACGCAATAGTCGTTGCCTATCTCTTTTATATATTCTATGATAAACCTCTCCTTGGTGCTGGCCTGGGATATATATCAATTATAAAAGAACTTTACTCATTTATAGGTTTTGGCATGACTCTAACCTATAATGGTGAAAGAGGCAAACAATATAAATGGTTCAACTATTTCTTTTATCCAGTACATATTCTAATCTTAGGGCTTTTGCGCATATATTTAAACATTTAGTTTATACTACCCGACCTTGACGGAGTGGAGTGTAACACTTCCCAAAGGGGAAAAAGCAATGGCTTATTCCCCTGCCACACGGCGAGTGTGGGGTTTGGGGCAAAGCCCCAAGAGGGGGCAAGGGGAGTATCCCCTGCACATGACTTTACGGAGTAAAGTATAATGTGCTATACTTTACCAAAGGTGGAAAAACTCTATTGATAAGATTAGCGGTCAAGGCGAAGCCAGAGGGGTGTGGGTTTATATACTCAACATAGCATATCAAAGAAATTGACCACGCCGATGTTTGGAATACGCCCGATAAAATGTATCCTAACAGGCCATCATTCTATTGTTTGGAAATAAGACGATGCTGATTCCGGGAGGGACTTCCGATGACAAAAGAAATTGAAATTCAAGGCTGCATTACCATTCCAAAAGACGTCTCGATGGATGAAGTTATTGATAAATTTATTGCATTCATTGAGAAAAATGAGTGGAGTTTTGGCGGTGGCTATCGCACCATTATAGATGGATACTATATGAATGCTGATGGTACAAAGGGGAAATGTGTCCTTGATGAGTGAGCAGGCTTAACTTGCACTATGAACGAGACGTATTTGAGCAGTATATATTTGTGAAGCGGGAGGTGCGTTAATGAAGACCGTTGACATACATGGCATGACCAATATGGAGCTTGTTCAGGGAGGAACCGACGAATGGTACTGGGCAACGGACTATATTCACGGCGATCTCTATGAAGCGGAAGAACTATTCCGGCAGAGACACCATGTGCGGAGTAACCGCTTGTATCTTATCCACTATCCGGACGGTACAGTGTATGAGCCTGTGCCGCCTGTGGACGGTCAATATCTTGGCTATCCCGTGTATGATGAAGGCGCTATTGTGCTGCTGGTAGTGAATTTCGCAGAAAGTATGATATATATTCTTCGGTTCATACATCAACAAGAGAAAACGCAGGAAGTGGCAAGGTTGCCTCTGTCCACAGTGAAAGACTGCTATAATCTCATCCTTCATACCTCTCCATTATCGCTGACACGGCAGCCAAATGACGGGACATTTGAGATGATTTGGCCTGAGAAAATAAGCTTTGCGATAAATGATAGGGAATCTTTTAACTTTCGGGAGGGGGATGACCTTTATTTCAATATTTGGTACGAAGACCCGGACTATCGGGAGGAGACGCTGGTGCGTTCTCTGCGAGACGGAGCGATTTTGGAGAGACTTCCGGGTGATATTCGTATTATGCCAAACGGGGAACGGTGGCTTATCAAATAGCTTTGTCATCTAACTTCCAGTTTTACGAACTAATTGTATCAAAATAAAGTCGTTTAAAGCTGCCGATTAGCACACAACAGCTTTTGGGGATGATGGTTGCGTTTGTGGTTTACCAGCGATAAACTGTCAACGTATTGATTTCACTTTAACTGCTGACGCAAACGCAAAGAGCACCTCTATACTCAATTGAGTGCAGAGGTGCTCTTGTTATTTATCATATTCGAAAAGCTAATGCAGAGCTTTTGTCGGGCATACCTTGGTATTAGTACGCATTTTCTTCAAAGTAGGTGTAGATTTTTTCCGAAACATAGCTTACCAGATAAGCGATAAAAGGAAAAACAATGAAGCCTACTGCCTTTGTAAATTCTCCAATTTCTCCAAATGGGACGCCGCTTTTGAAAGCACAAAAAGACTGATACAGATAGTAAACTCCTGCAATCAGTCCGAAAGAAGAAATGTAACCAATTCCTTTTGCGACATAGGAAACCGCATGAAACGCAATGGAAAGTGGCGTGTAAATAATCGTCCTCAATTCACTGAAAACAGAACCGAAAAACTTATATCTTTTTTCTGACTTTTCAATTCGTTTTTCTGACCTTGCGTATTCTTCATCTGTCATAACAGTGCCAAAACCCAACTCTGCAAATTTCTTGCCAATCTCCCTTGCACTCTGTTCTTCTCTATTTTCATTATAGTTGTAATCTTTCATAATGAATCACCTCGCAAGAATAGAATTTTCAGCCATGAGCAAAACGCAGGTTTTGCAACATTGATACCACCATATGCCGCTGTATCGAGCTTGATAGTGCTATATGTTGTATGTCGTTATGAGTAAATCGGAGTTTTGCTCATGGCTGTAGAATTTTTTATGTATTACGCTCGTCCGTAGAATTTGTTTGTGTTACACTGCTTTTTTGAATTTGTGATATTGTTCGTATTGTCTTAACATCCCGAACCACACAGAGAACTGTCAGAACAATTATGATAAATACAAATCCATCTTCGCTCAGCCAAGGAATAGAAGCAATAATTCCATCTATTTTAAAACTTACAAACAACGCTATCGCTACCGTTATTATAAATGCAAGGAGATACCTCTTTGATACATCTAATATAAATCCATAAAGCGATAAGCTTATATAGGCTAAAGAGGCAAGTCCAAGACCGGCACCTATTATTTCTAATGAAAAAATCGCCCCTCCTTTTTGGAACTGGCTATATACGTACCAAGCAAAGATTCCTAAAAAAATTATCATTTTTAAGATTTTTGTTGTAATTCTGCTCATATATACCTCCGCAAATTCAATTTTCTGTTTCTGGCGGTGTAATCTTAAATCAAAAATCTTCCCCTGTAATAAAACGCAGAATCAGATTATTGATTACTTTATTCTCTTTAATGCTTTCTTCGACTTGTTCAAGCCACAGTTCTTCGTTTTCTTTATCAAACGCTTCCAGTTCGGCACGCTGTTCCGGCGATAAGCCCTTGTATCGTTGCTCAAAATATTCTGCACGTTCTTCCGGGGTTTCCTCCGGGTCTGTGAATCCTGTGATATCTGTAGGGAATGTATCCGGCACCAACTTTCCCTGTCTTGTCAGCCAAGCTAAGGCATCAATAAATCCCATCATGTATGTAAGACGTTCTTTTGACGTTAGGTAGAAGTTCTCCGTCTTTAGGTACTTTGTACGGGGAGACTGTCCAAACGCCTTGAAAAGCCCCTTATCGCTTTCTAAGAGTATTCTAAGGCCGTCATGGTACTGCTCATAGTTATCAAGCACCATACTTTTCAGCGTATATAATTCGTCCGAGTTCATTTCAATCCCTCCAATATAATTTATAACATAAATTATAACATATAAATCACATCTATGGAAACATAAAATCTAACATAGAGGTGATTTAGCATGAAAGAGGAAAAATTGATAATTCATCCGAAACGTCCCAAGGGGGATGACGGTTATAAGACCTTTTCTGTTCGTATCAGAGAGGACGTTGTGCAGCGCATTGATGAAATATCGGCTCAGACAGGGCGCAGCCGAAATGAACTGATTGGTATACTGTTGGAGTTTTCGTTAGACCGCTGCTCCATCGAACCCAAATAACAAAAAATCACAGGCAGCTCCTTTGCGTAGTGCAATAGGAATCGCCTGTGATTTTCTTATTTTCCGTATCGTTTGATATCCACCTGTGACAGCGTGTGGACGGTGGCTTTAAGCGTTCTCAAATGCTCCCGAGCTGTTTTATAGTCCTTATGAGCAATGCAATCCTCAATCAGTTCTACATTGTCATTCACAATCATATCAAACTGCTCTAACGAGGATTTCAACCCCAGAATGCGTTCAAAGTCTGTATAACGGGATTCCACTTTTTCTGCCGGAGGTTCGTTTTCTTCGCACTGTAAAGGGAATGTGTCCGTCCATTCTTGCAGTTCGGCTTGTGTGATATCCCCGTTCTCCCATTTGCGCCTTTCGTTGTACCATGCTTGTAACGCTTGAAGAATTGTCTCATCCTTTGTCTGGATAGCGTATTTAGGCTCTTGCGGAAGTTCGATTGGCACAAGGTCATATTTCTCGGACAGTTCAAACAAAATGTGTATGGCATCGTTATAGCTGTCGATCTGGCGGTCAATGAGTGTTTCTACTGGCACACCGAGCCTTTGGGCAATCAGTTCTAATTTATCTCGGGACGCTTGTCTATATCCAATTTCATAATTCCTTATAGCGGCTTCATTTACCCCTAAAGCGTTTGCCAATTCAACAACAGTTGTATCTTTCTGCGAACGGATTCTTCGAATTTTTGTTCCTGTTCCCAGATACCTTCCAGACTTTTTATCGCTTCGAAATTTATCCCACAAACCCATTTGTTTTCCTCCCAACTGTGTTGCCCCAACAATACACTTCAGATAATACCATCGTTTGAGCCGGAAATCAAGATTAACCATTCGCATTCGAATGAAAAACGCTATTAACGTAACTATTTTGCTTCAACCGTATTGACAACGGCACTACTCAGGAGTAATATAAGAATATAACACAATATAACATTAACGTTATACTGTGTTGCAAAGCCGCATTAACCAGTAATAACAAAGGAGATGAATACTATGGCAGGAGTAACCCAGTCTATCATGGAGTGTCGCAACTACTCTGTGCAGGACATTATGAACATCTATGGTGTCGGAGAGGAAAGTGTCCGCAACTTTATCAAAAAGCATCAGAAAAACAATGATTTTCGTGTATTCATGGTGGGGAAATATCTTCGTATCGACAAGAACAGTTTTGAAGATTGGTATAACAATCATCCGAACGAGTTCTAACGGATGTTATGGGCAGAAAACCTAAGAAGAAAGACATAGCTGAGTATTTGTGGCATAGCGAACCCACCAAGATTAACGCTACCAATGACAACTGGCGCATCCGCTATGGGTATCTTGATTCCGAAGGCAAGGAACACCAGACCACCGAGACTGTGAACAACGAACGTGCGAAGAATCAGTTCTTATCCTATCTTCTGCTCCGAGAAAAGGAGCATAAGGCTGCCAAGGGCACAACAGTAGCTTCAAAAGTTGATAAAACGGAGATAGAAACCGTTGAACAACTCTTGTACGCCTATGCCGAACATACTAAGTATTTACATACCATCGGAGACAGATATGGATGGGACGAGGGCACTTACAGAGCGAATATCGGTAAGATTCGTAATTACATTGTTCCCGTGTTTGGTTCATTCCCTATATGGAAAATAACCCGTGTCGATATGAGACAGGGCTTCAAGGATATGCTTCAATTACCGCAAGCCAACGGGAATCATAAGGCAAATGGGGCAAGGGTATCACAGCGTACTGTTTATGATTGCAAGAAAATCATCAGCCGAGCATTTAAGTACGCTACGGATGATTTGGAGCTTATCACAGAAAACCCCATGTTGGGTGTGACTGTAAAGCAGCCGAAGTCAAGCAGGCGTGAGGTGTGGACAGAAGAACAGTTTAATTTTGCGTATGATAACTGTTCCGATCCACAGCTCAAGCTTCTAATCAGCCTTATGGTGGCATTGAGCAGCCGTATTGGAGAATGTCTTGCCTTAACATGGTCTGATGTATACGATAACGAGGACAAGCATGAACCGTCCTATATTCGTAACTACAAGGAGTTGACTTACCGCACTGAGAAATTTATTAAAGAAACAAATGGTCGGGGGATTCTCAAAGTATTCGACCAAGTTCGTAGCACTCGACCGGATGCAAAAAGACGTGCGGTCTTTCATGTTACCAAGACGGAAAAGGAAATCGAAGCAAAGACGGACAGAATCTATATAGCGCCGGAAGTCATTTTCATGCTCCGTGATTACAGGCTTGTTCAGAATCAGCATAAGCAGCTTGCAGGAGACAGCTACATTGATGATGATTTGATATTTGCTCACGAGGATGGTACGCATATCAGTTCACAATACGCCGATGATATGTTCCGTTCACTCTATGAGCCTTTAGGACTTCCAAAAGTAGACCTGTATAGCCTAAGGCATTTCTCAATCACAAAAAAACTTGATTATAACAAGCATGACTATGTGAGCTTGGCTAAGGATACCGCCCATCGTCAGTTGAGCACGATACAGGACTATTACGAAACGCCGGAGGACAGCGTAAGAATTGATACAGCGAAAGCGATTGGAAAGTTTCTTAGTCGCTCCGGCAAATCGGATTCTGAATCCAAAGCGACAATCTCTCTGGCAGATGAAGATTTTGCAAAAAAGCTTGAGGAAGTGGCTTCTGATTCAGCCGGAAAACAGATGCTTGAGTTTGCTATCGCCATGTACGAGAAGAACAATTCGGGCAATTAAAGGTCATCCGACACCAACCGTATTTAACGCCGTTAATCACCTAAATATTTAGCTACTGTACAAAACCACTGAATTTACTGTATAATATAAGCGATACGAAACACCCGAACCATGATTCCCTTGCAGCAATAAAAGAGAAAAACCTCTCCAAGCGAAGCTTGATTATTTTTTCTTTTACTGCTCAATAAAAAAGCCGAAAACCCTTGAAAACAAAGGCTTTCGGCGTTATTATCTGGCGCGCCAAAAGGGATTCGAACCCCCGGCCTTCCCCTTAGGAGTTTACACTCCCAAATTTTTTAAGTCCAGCGAGTTCGTCAGAATCCACAGAAACGCTTTAATTCCGGCACTTTTCAAACCGTCAAATTTTTTTAGTGCCGTTTCGTCCATCTGCTTTTATCTAATATCCGCCTGTCCAATTAGCAGGCTATTAGCAAAAGAGAGAAACGAACAGGGAGCTGCCGCCGCTTTATTAGCAGCTTCCAGTATTTGCTCATTCATTATAATAACATAAAAAGAGTTCTTCCTCAACAGCAGGAAGGGCTCTTTTTTGCACCCTCTTTTCTTTCCTTTTAACTAAATCACATGGAGGTCAAAATGGAATATCAATTAGAACTCAAACAAATCGTGGACTATCCACGCTGCCGGATTTACCGGCCATTCGTCCGCCGGCTGATGCAGGACATTAATATCCGCACCTGCGGCGGCTCTTACCTGTATTATTACATTGTCCTTTGCTCTTACGCAAACTTCCGGTCCTCCTACCGCCGGCTGGACAGTATCACCTATCTCGTTGAACCGGGAGAATGGATATGCACGTTACCGGAGCTGTCCAGGTGGTTCCGCACCAGGTTCCAGCACCAGGCAGCGGCCATTATGGATTACCTGCAGCAACAGCATTATATCACCTACACGCGGCTGGATCGGGGGAGGCTCATAAAATTCCATATTAATAACTGGAAGGCCAACAATACTTCTCTGGAATACAATTACCCTTGCCAGAAGGACGCCGGCTTTTTCTTTTTCCCCATTTCCGCCGTACACGAACTGGTCAGTATGGGGAAATGCTCGGAGATGGACATCGTTCTGGATATGTGGATCCACGCAATCTACAATGATTCCCAGGTGCAGGGATCCGATGTCGGCCCGGTCGTCTATTTCCGCAACCATACCGGAAGCCCGCTGATTAATTACCGTGACCTGGCCGGCCGCTGGGGGATTTCCAAATCTTCCGTCAGCCGGCTGCTTAAAAAACTGGAGGAGCAGCAGTACCTTACCTCGGTTTCCTTTACCGGTACCCATGGAAGTGTCCTGTATTTACAGAGCTACTTGTCTACCATGTTTAATATCAGCGATGTCATGATTGATAAAGAGGAAGTGTCCCTGACTTTCCAGCTGCCCGTGACGATCAATGAGGAGGACTCATCTATGAGGAATATGACGCAAGACACAGACAGCCCGGAATCCACCGTAAAAACCGAACAGATATACGTTTCAGAATCCGAAAATAGCGTTCCGGAATCGCACATCAAAAAAATGGTGCAGAAAGCGGCCGGAATCCTTGCCGCACAAGGGGTTTCGTGCTGTGAATGCAGCAAAAGCATATATAAGTTATATAGGTTATCCGACTGCGGGGAAGGGATTTACAGGTATTCTCTAAATATCAGTTGCGGCGCCGGTACTGCCGGGTATCAGTTTGAGTTGAGTATCCAATCTCCCCATACAGTGCCGGTACCGGCAGGGGATGTGGCAGAAAAAAGAGTAAAATCAGATGTTCAGCCACGGGCTGATGAAAAGTGAAGGAGGAACGGCATATGAACCATTCAAAAGGCAAAAACCATGAGGTAGATCAGAATAATCCCATCTACCACGATACCTGTAAGCTTTTAAGGAACTACCGGGATGCGGTGTGGAACCTGGAGCTGGACGTGCAGCATGTCCGGCGCGAATTTGAAATTGAATATGGAAACAGCGTGGAGGAATTCCTGGATTCTATCTATCTGGCGGGAGCGGACATTTACGGAACACGGCTTGAGAATTACGCAAAGAGCATTGAGCGGAGTAACCAGATGCTCTCCCTTCTTACCTCGGCGGTTGATATCATGCGTAGTAAGCATAAGTTTGGCGAGCAGTATTACTGGATTCTGTACTATACCTACCTCTCGCCCCAGCAGCTGCAGAATACGGATGAAATCATAGATAATCTGCGCCCACACATCGCCAATATTTCCTACCGGACCTATTACCGCAAAAAGCCCCAGGCAATCGAGGCCTTGAGCGGTGTCCTGTGGGGATATACCTCCAAGGACTGCCTGGGAATCCTGGATAAATTCTTTCCGAAAGATGCACAAGCGAGAAAGGAATGACCTGAAAATGGCAGAAATTCAAGAAAAACTGGCACATAAATGCGATTTACACTGCATTTTTGACATGATATAATGGTCACGCTTAAAGCTATATCCAAATATCATTACTGGCTCTTCGCCAGCAACAGGCACCTGTTTATCCAGGTGTTATTTTTTTACCCGAAAGGGCCGGCTATTTTTGAAAACTGCCGGCCCTTTCTATTTCATTTACAGGAGGTAGAACGTGAAAAAAGAAAAGAGCACTCAGACACCCGCTGTATCTGCAGCAATCCGCCGTATTTTTAGCGGAAGAAAAGTATTTCCTTTGGGTAAAGCCGTCTATACGGGCGCAATCGCCGCCTATATGATTGCCCTCAACGCCCAGCCGGTTCTGGCCGCCGACATGTGGTCCCAGGCCGAAACTATTATGAAGGATGTCTATGGGAAAATTTTAGGCATCTCCACCATTGCCGCCATTGTGACCGCATCCGTAGCCCTGCTCCTCATGAATTTTTCAAAATCCGGAAGAACCGTGGATGAGTCCAGGGCCTGGCTGAAACGGATTGCCGTTTCATGGGTTATCCTAAATGGGCTGGGATTCATCATGGCCTATGTTTCCCCATTTTTCGCCGATGGAAGGTGGAATGGTTAAAGGAGGGCTGGTCGCATGGGCATTTTAGACGGGATTGTCGAATGGCTGGCCGAGCAGGTCATGAATGGCCTCGACTTAATTACCACTTCCGTATTGGGGGCTTTAGGGTGCAGCATGGATACGTTTCTGCGCTACTTCCCCGCGGCGGAAACGATGTACCGGATTTTTGTGGCAACGGCTATCGGGCTGATCCTGCTGAACTGGGTCTGGCAGCTGTTTAAGAACTTTGGGCTGATTGCGGGTGTTGAAGCCGAGGATCCGTTTAAGCTGAGCATCCGCTCCGGGCTTTTCATCGGCCTGGTGTATTACTGCCGGGATATCACGGATATCCTGCTGAAGGTGGGCGGTACCCCCTACCAATGGATTCTGACTTCGGAGCTGCCGCCCATCAGCTTTTCAGACTTTAACTCTGTGATGCTGACGGTTCTCGGCGTGTGCGCAAGCGGTTCGGTTGCATTGATTGCGCTGATACTTGTCCTGATTCTGGCATGGAACTATATCAAGCTGCTGTTTGAGGCGGCAGAACGCTATATCCTGCTGGGAGTTTTAGTCTTTACGGCTCCCATGGCATTTGCCACAGGGTCTTCCCAGACAACCTCCAATATTTTCAAAAGCTGGTGCCGGATGTTTGGCGGCCAGCTTTTTCTACTGGTCATGAACGCCTGGTGCCTGCGCCTGTTCACGTCCATGGTGGGCAGTTTCATTGCCAATCCATTATCACTTTAGGAGGTGCTTGAAAATGAAGAAACTCAAAACCGCTGCTAACGTGCTTTTTCTTTCGGCTTCCCTGGCGCTTATGCAGGCCATCCCGGTTCTTGCCGTCACGGAGGACGAGGTTGCCGCCAACGGGAAAGAGGAAACCGCCGGCAGCATTTTTATCTGGTTTCTGTGCGCCATTGCTTTTCTAAAGGTCAGCCAGAAGATTGACAGCTTCATGAGCAGTCTCGGTATCAATGTCGGGCATACCGGCGGCTCCATGCTGGGTGAACTGATGGTTGCCGCAAAAGGGATTACTTCCGCCAGGAATATATCTACCGGCGGCAGTTTCCGTGGCGGCTCTGTAAGGGGCGGCTCTACCATGAACCGTGCGTCTATCCTTTCCGGCGGACTGGCAGGGGCAGTGGGCCGGCAGTTCTCACAGAGTGCCATGCACAGCGTAACCGGCCAGTCCAGCAACCCCATCAGCCGGAAAGCCTTTGAAAGCTCCGTGAAAAAGGGCGGTGAATTCGCCAACAACGTCACCGGGGCCGTTGCCCAGGGGAACATCAGCTATACGGGTTCCATGACCGGGCCGCAGGCCGCCCAGGCCCTGGCCTCTTATATGGGGCAGGTCGGAATTCCGGATGCCCCGGATTACTCCGATGTGGAGATTGGCGGAGGACGCATTATGGGAACAGAAACAAGCACAGAACACCCCAATGGCTCCGCTTTTGCCATGTACCATACCGATCAGTATATGGCCCCGGAAGGCAGCTATGACACGGTAACCACCGCGGATCAGACTACCTGGTACCGTCAGTATGCCGCCGACACTGTGGAGCGCACCCCTTATATGACGGAAAAAGGCCAGATTGCCTACCACGAGAACATTGTCCAGAAGCTGCCGAATATGCCGAAAAGGAAGGACCGCGTATGAGCGGAAAAAACAGGGAGGAATCTCCCATCTCCCAGACAGCACAGGCCGCAGGCGCTGTAAGAGGGGCGGTAAAAACAGGGAAGGCTATTGCAAACCTCTCCAAAGGAGCGGCAGCCGGCCCCTACGCCATGGCGGCTGCCGGCCTGTGGGAAGGCAGGCATATACTGGCAAAAGCAGCTGCCGCCATAGCAGCCCTGTTCCTGCTTCCGGTCATGTTTATCCTGATGCTTCCGTCACTGATTTTTGGCAGCAACGGGTTAAATGATGTCCCTGCCAATGTACTGAACGACAATACCGTTATCATGGCAAACATTGCAGAAGTCGAGACCGGTATTGAAGCCATCCTGCGCGAAAAGCATGACGCGGTTTTAAGGCAGATTGAAGCGGAGGCAAACGGGCTTGGCTCTAACTGCGAATACAGCATTACCGATGATTTCTCGGACCGGATTATATATGAAAGCGCACTGATTATCTCCCAGTTCTGTGCTTCCCAGGCAGATTATCAGGAAGTGAAGCTTTCAAAGCTTGAACAGATCTTGCGGGCGGGAACCGATGGTATCTTTTCCTACACAGTCGATGTCACCAGTTGGACGGAAACAGACCCGGAGACCGGGGCATCGGAAACCTATTATCATTACGAGTATACCATGCAGTACGCCGGCGACAGTTATTTTGCCGACCATGTGTTCCATCTGACTGGAGAGCAGGTGGAAACAGCCGGGCTTTTTGCGTCCAACCTGCATTTATTCCTGTTTGATACGGTTTACAACGTGGAAATCAACCCGGATTTAATCCCCGGTGAGACCGGCAATGCCGCGGTGGACCTGGCGCTTACCAAATTGGGGATTCCCTACAGCCAGGCGCTGCGGAACCAGGAAGGATATTTTGACTGCAGTTCCTTTACCTACTGGGTATATAAGCAGTTAGGCCTCTCCCTGCAGTATGACGGCTCCAACACGGCTGCCGCCCAGGGGCGCTATATTGCCGAAAACCATCTGGCCATTGCCTATGAAGACCTGGCCCCCGGAGATTTGATTTTCTATTCCTTTAAAGTAAACAACCGCTATATGAATATCAGCCACATCGCAATCTATGCCGGTGACGGCTATGTGGTGGACGCCTCCTACTCAAAAAAGAAGGTAGTCTACCGTCCGATTTACAGTCTCAACAACATTGTATTATGCGGAAGGCCATATGCCTCGCCCTGACCGGCCGGCAGATGGCTTTTTTAGGAGGTGCATTATGTCCATGCGACAGGAAGAAACAGATATCTATGTCATACCGCCCAACTTTATCGAAACGGGTACGATATTCGGCGGGACTATCAAACTGCGGAACGCAATCGAGGCTCTGCTGATTGCCCTTATTATCGGCCTGCCGGAATTCCGGCTCCCGGTAACGCTTACCACTAAAATCATCATTGCCTGCTTAACGGTGCTGCCCTTGTCCCTATTTGCCATCATCGGCATAAACGGGGAGAGCCTGTCCTCTTTTGCCATTAACTTTTTCATTTATCTGAAGAACCGGCGTATCATCGGGAAAACAGAGAAACCGGATACAGAGCCGGAGCCGGACAGTACAAAGAAACGCCGGAAGCGCCCTGCCAGGAAAAAGGAACGCAAAATCAAAGCAGCTAAAGAAGATTTCCCGGAAGAATTCGGCAGCCACCGGGAACGCAGGGCTGCAAAAAAAGAAAAGGCGGAAGGAAAACCTAAGAAAGCCCGCAAAAAGAAGCCCGTAAAGCCGGAACCGGTCCGTGAGGAATCGGCCCCGCTCTTAAATCCCGCGGCAGAATACCTTCCTATCCAGAAGATTGAAAACGGCATTATCTATACCAGAAACCACCGCTATGTGAAGATTATCGAGATTGTACCTATCAACTTTCTGCTGCGCAGCGCCAGGGAGCAGAAAAATATCATTTATTCCTTTGTCTCCTACCTGAAAATCAGCCCGGTTAAGCTGCAGTTCAAAGTCCTGACCAGAAGGGCAGATATTAACCGGCACTTAGAGACCAAACGGGAAGAGATGAAGGATGAAACCGATGAGCGCTGTATTGCCCTTCAGAAAGACTACGAACTCCTGATCCAGCGGATTGGTTCCAGGGAGGCCATTACCCGGCGCTTTTTCATTATCTTTGAATATGAACCATTTGCTGGAAGCCGCAGCAGCGATGAGGCAGAAGCACGTTCCGCCCTGCTTACCGCTGTCCAGACGGCAAAAACCTATCTGCAGCAATGCGGCAATGAAATCCTGGTTCCGGATAATGAGGATGAGCTGGCCACTGATGTCATCTACAACCTGCTGAACCGGAAAACCAGCGCTGCAAAGCCGCTGTCCGTCCGGGTCAATGAGGTAATCGGCCAGTATATCAACGCCGGCCGGAAGGAGGAACTGGACCATATCCCCGCCTCTGAGTTCTTTGCCCCGGAACGTATTGATTTTACTCATGGGAATTACTGTGTCATGGATGGGGTTTATCATACCTATCTTCTGATTCCGTCAGGCGGTTACCGCACGCAGGTCTGCGCGGGCTGGCTCTCCCTTCTCGTTAATGCCGGGGAAGGGATTGATGTGGACATCTTCTTTGACCGGCAGCCCAAAGACCGCATCCAGCAGAAGCTGGGACAGCAGCTCAGGATTAACCGTTCCAAAATAAAAGATACCTCGGATACCAATTCCGATTATGACGATTTGGACAGCGCAATCCGTTCCGGTTATTTCCTGAAGGAAGGGCTGGCAAACAATGAGGATTTTTACTATATGAACATCTTGGTCACCATCACGGCCGACACCCTGGAGGAACTGGAGTGGCGTACCAATGAGATGAAAAAGCTCCTGCTCTCCCAGGACATGGAGGCGGTGACCTGCCATTTCCGTGAAGAACAGGCTCTGCTGTCCGCGCTCCCTCTTGTGTCTTTGGATAAAAAGCTTTTTGAGCGCTCGAAACGCAACATACTGACAACCAGCGTGGCAAGCTGCTATCCGTTCACCAGTTTTGAAATGTGTGATGATAATGGAATCCTGCTCGGTGTGAATAAGCACAACAATTCCCTGATTATAGTGGATATCTTTAATTCAAGGGTTTATAAAAACGCCAATATCGCACTGCTTGGGACCTCGGGGGCCGGAAAAACCTTTACCATGCAGCTGATGGCGTTAAGGATGCGGAGGAAAAATATTCAAGTATTCATTATCGCGCCCTTAAAGGGGCATGAATTCCACCGGGCCTGCAGCAATATAGGCGGTGAATTTATCCAGATATCCCCTGCCTCCAGAAACTGCATCAACGTTATGGAAATCCGGAAAGTGGATACCTCCGCCAACGACTTATTGGACGGCCCCCAGGCAGAAAAATCAGAGCTGGCAGCCAAAATCCAGCGGCTCCACATTTTCTTTTCCCTGCTGATTCCGGATATGAGCCATGAGGAGCGGCAGCTATTGGACGAAGCCCTCATACAGACCTATAAACGTAAAGGCATTACCCATAACAATGAGAGCCTGTGGGATCCAAAGTTTCCCGGAAAATACAGGGAAATGCCGGTTTTAGAGGACGTCTACAATATTCTGAAGGAAAATACCGACACCCGGCGGCTGGCAAATATTATGAACCGCCTGGTCCATGGCTCTGCCTCCACCTTCAACCAGCAGACGAATGTGAACCTGGAGAATAAATATACGGTCCTGGATATATCCGAACTGACCGGCGACTTACTCACCGTGGGCATGTTTGTTGCCCTGGATTTTGTGTGGGACAAGGCAAAGGAAGACCGCACCGTGGAAAAAGCAATTTTCATTGATGAGACATGGCAGCTGATCGGGGCTTCCTCCAACCGCCTTGCAGCTGAATTTGTACTTGAGGTTTTTAAGATTATAAGGGGCTATGGAGGCTCCGCAATCTGCGCGAGCCAGGATTTGAACGACTTTTTTGCTTTGGAGGACGGCAAATACGGAAAAGGCATTATCAACAATTCCAAGACCAAGATTATCCTGAACCTGGAGGATGAAGAGGCCATGCGGGTCCAGTCAATCCTGCACCTGTCCGAGGCGGAAACCATGGCGATTACCCATTTTGAACGCGGTAACGCCCTGATATCCACGAACAATAATAACGTCACCGTTGAATTTAAAGCCTCCGACCTGGAAAAAGACCTGATTACAACGGACCGCGAGGAACTGAAGAAGATACTGGCACGTGAGAAACGGAAACAGGCTATGGCGGAAGCCGGCTGATATCCTCATATTTACGCAATCCCTACTCATTCATAATAATTCTGGCTTTTGAACTGCTTTTACCTATGCGCAAACATACGCAGGATTGAGTAAAGAAAATATGCTTCTGTCAAATGTAAGGAGGCTCTTATGATTTATCCCAATCAAACGGACAATGACCGGAAGGAAATCATCCGTGTCCTGTCACTCTACCACCGGCTGGAACTGAGGCAGCTTATCCGCCTGTTCCCTTCCATTCCGGAACCGTCCCTGCTTTCGCTTCTGAAACGGCTGCAGAAGCAGGGACGGATTCTATTGCAGGGTACCGCAGTGGCCGGCCTGCCGGAAAGTGAGCCGGCAGACGGCACATCAGAGGCCTTTGATGTGCTTCTGGACTTTTTCCCGGAAGTCACCTACCACTCCCCCGGGGAATTTCCGGTCACCCTCACTTTTTTTGCCCGGGAGGAGGGGTACGACATCATCTGCTTTCCGGAAGGAAAAGAGCTTATGATTGCACACGCCCTTTCCCTGCAGTCCCATTCAGGAGACGCCAACCTGCGTCTGGTCGTCCTGGCAGACAGGGGGCAGATGGAGAAAGCCTTAAGCCTGCCGGACATTACGGCCTTCTGCCTGGTAGAGGACGGAAAAGTCCAGTATTTTAAGAAACAACAAGGAGGATCCCATGGATAGGAATACCTTAAACGCCCGTATCCAAAAAATACAGGCGGAAATCCCAAAACTTACAAACACCTTATACGCCCTGAATCTGACGGACAGCAAGGACTATCCCCAGAACTATGAAGAGCTGAGCACCGATGCCGCGCTGCGGGCAGAACACATCGCGTGTTCCCTGCGGAACTTAATTTACGCCGCCAACCTGGTGCCAAAACCAGTGCTGATGAAAAAGGCAGCGGCTGTACAGGGCATAACCATTACCCAGACCTCCGGGATGGTCATGATTACCCTGCCCGGGCTGATGCCAAAAAAATACCGGCACAGTAATCCGGCCTTCGTCACCGAGCCGCTTTATCAGTGCCTCTCCGACTATGCCGGCAGCCATGAGCTGCTCCGCTTTCAGGAATGCGTGGTGTGCTTTTCCCATCAGTATGACCGCAGCCTCTCCCAGCGCCGGGTACGGGACTATGACAATCTGGAGTGCAAGCAGATTCTGGACACCGCCGCTGCCTTCCTGATGAAGGATGACAGCGGCCTTTTATGTGATGTCTACCACTGCACCCGGCTGGGGACAGAAGACTGCACCGTCCTTACCATTATGGAAAAAAGCTGCTTCCCGGAATGGCTGAACTCCCACCAATACAGCCTGGATGAGGTATCGGATTTTTCCTAAAATTCTTTTCTGTTTTCCCGACTATGGTAAAAACACGGCCCGTACTGCGAAAGGCATGGCTTTTGCCCATGCAGCCGGCCGCCTGTTTTACCCGAGTTTCAGTCGGGTACGGTTAAAATTGGGAGGTGATTAATTCTTGGACACATCAACTGCGGCCTACCGCTTATTAGAACTGACCGCCCTCTCCGGGGAGCTCCCTGCCGACAACCTGTGCCGGATGGGGATAGGGGAAAATTATGGGGAAAAGCTTGTGACAAAGCTGAAGGAAGAAAAACTGCTCAAAACGCACTACAAAGACCGGCTGCGTGGATACCGCCTGACTTCAAAAGGCAAAAAGCTGCTGCTTTCCCGAATGCCGGTCAGGTTTTCCTTTTACCTCACCGGAAACAGCGACACCAATCAGCCGCGAAGCGATTATGCCAGAAGGCTCCGGCTTCACCAGGTATCCCGCACCTATTGCCTGCTCCTTAATTCCGGCATTACCCTGTTTCGGGACACAAAACCGGCTATTTTCTCCGGTATCCCGCCGGATGGGGATATTGCGTTTCCCATCCCGGTTTTCTATCACTCCCGGGAAATCAAGGAGCTTGGAAGTGAAACCATAAAAATAAACAATTCCAGGAGTATCGGCGTATTATTTGCCGACCGCTGTATCTACGTTGTTTTTTACACTGGGGAATCCGTGCTGAAATGGGAATACAAAACAGAGATCCGTATGAAGGCTTTCTTGTCCTACCATGTGAGCCAGGGAATCCTGGCGCCCTGGTACCGCCATGACACCCCCATCCGTGCTCTTTTTATCGGTAAATGTATGGACACCGGCATCCGGCTTATGACCAGCACAGGCGGGTACCGGCACAGCCTGTTTACCCTGGATACCAGCTTTGAGCATTTCCATTTTATTCCGGACAGCCACGCAGGGGAGGTGATTTTAAGAATCCTGTGCCGCCCTGGTTTTACCAGGCAGTTTTCTGCATTGCTGCTGTCGGATCTGGAAGCGCCGGACGAAGCGCTTGGTTTTGAACATGATGCCATAAAGGACGGGAACCCGGTATTGCTGGCTTACGATTTTGATATGCTGCGGATTTCCCGCTTCATCACCTGCCTGAAGCTGCGCAAATGCAGCGGCCACCTGATTTGCTTTGATTTTCAGAAGGATTCCCTGCTTTTTTACTGCGGGGAGATGGTTACCATAACCACAGTTGACCTTGCTAAATTTGAGAGGAGGTTTTTCCCATAATCCAGAAGAAACCATCCTGGAAGGTACTGGCCATCCTTCCGGTGTTACTTGCCGCCCTGCTCTATGCAGGCGGATATCTGGCCCAGTTTCTGATTAATTACCATGCCTGGTCGGAGGCCGGCAACACTCCCGGAGACGGCACCGGCCCCCCCGTTCCCCTCCGGCTCCCTGTCCGCCTGCCTGTCTGCCCTGGCGGTTTTCCCCTACAGTCTGTATGGGATTTTTTTATGCCTTGCCATCTTTGGCCTGCTGATATTCATGGTTATGAAGATGGGGTTTGGCGGTAAGGGCATCTATGACCAGGAGCGGAACCTGGTTTACTCGGATAAGGGAACCTATGGAACCTCCGGTTTTATGACGGAAAAGGAAATGCGCCAGGTGCTGGAGTTGGTTCCCGATGTAAAAAAGACAAAGGGAATCATCCTTGGGAAGCTGAACGGAAAGGCAGTCTGCCTGCCGGAAAACACCCGGATGAACCGGAATGTTGCCGTATATGGCGCCAGCGGTTCCATGAAGAGCCGGGCCTATGCCAGAAATGCCATTTTTCAATGTGTGGCCCGCGGGGAAAGCCTGATTATCAACGACCCGAAGTCAGAACTGTATGAAGACATGGCCGTCTACCTGGAAGAAAACGGATATACCGTCCGGGTATTCAACCTGGTGAATCCTGAAAACTCGGACAGCTGGAACTGCCTGAAGGAAATCGAAGGGCAGGAAATCATGGCTCAGCTGACAGCCGATGTTATCATCAAAAATACCGGTTCCGGGAAGGGCGACCATTTCTGGGACAATGCGGAGCTGAACCTGCTAAAAGCATTGATCCTTTATGTGGAACGCGGGTTCCCGGAAGAGGGGAAGAATATCGGGCAGGTTTACCACCTTCTGACGATGTGTTCCGAAAAGGAACTAAATGGGCTGTTTGATTTACTCCCCATCACGCACCCGGCTAAGGCGCCTTACAATATATTCAAGCAGGCATCGGATACCGTGCGCACCGGCGTCATTATCGGACTCGGTTCCCGGCTTCAGATTTTCCAGAATAAGCAGATCCGTCAGATCACCAGTTTTGATGAGATGGGCCTGACACGTCCGGGATATGAGAAATGCGCTTACTTCTGCGTATCCTCAGACCAGGATTCCACCTTTGACTTCCTCTCCTCCCTGTTTATGAGCTTTGTCTTTATCAAGCTGGTAAGATATGCGGACAAATACGGGGAGGGCGGCCGGCTCCCGGTTCCGGTACATATACTGGCCGATGAGCTTGCCAACGGCGGCGTTATTTTGGACCTCACGAAAAAAATCAGTACCATCCGCAGCCGCTCGCTCTCCATCAGCTGCCTGTTCCAAAACCTGCCCCAAATGCAGAACCGCTACCCGGACAACCAGTACCAGGAACTAATTGGGAATTGTGACACGCAGCTCTTCCTTGGATGCACGGATGAAGTGACTGCCAAATTTATCTCGGACCGTTCCGGCGAGGCCAGCATTGCCGTGGAGAGCCAGGCTAAACAGCTGAATACCTGGAGGGTGTCAAACTATACTCCGGAATACCGGCAGACCAGCTCTGTAGGGAAAAGAAAGCTTCTTACCCCCGATGAGGTTCTCCGCCTTCCTCTGGACTCTGCCCTCATTATTTTGAGGGGGCAGAAAATCCTCCGGGTGGAAAAGTTTGATTACACCCAGCATCCGGAGAGCAAAAAAATGAAGCCCCGTAAGGCGGTGGAACATGTCCCGGCCTGGAGAGGGCTTCCCGAACCGGCGGACGATTTCGTCAGCCAGATGAAAGCAAAGCCGGCCAAAAAGTCAGGCGCCCGGCCAAAAGCGGATACTTTGGCGCCTGCAAAGCCAGCTTCATCCACACGAAAAGAGCAGCCATCGAATCCCGATGAAGATTTCCAGATGGTCATAACGGATAAAGAATCCATTATGTCATAAAACCACACGATTGAAAGGAGAACACATTATGCCAAGAAAAGCAGCAGAAACCATGTTAGAGAAGGAAGAACGGGTAGAAGAATTAGCCGGACCGGAAACAACCGCACAGCCGGAAGAATTTTCGTTGGAGGGCGCTACCGTGCAGTCTGAAGAATCGACAACGCCGGGGGCCGTCACGCCGCCTGAGCAAATTCCGGAACCGGCTGCCAAGAGAGCCCGAACTCCGGCAAAAAAGTCCGTTCCTGCCAAAAGGCCTGCCCCGTCTGCCATACTGACCATTGACTCTGACGGGGAGGTGGAGACTCCGGAAAGCATAGAGGATACTATTTGGCACGACCTGCAGAATGCTTACCGGACCAAAAAGCTTCTCACCGGCCAGTTAGGCGGTGTAGAAAAAATGGAGGGCGGCGGAATGATTGCCGTTGTCTACTATAAGAAGTTCCGCGTAGCCATCCCGCTGTCGGAAATGATGATTAACCTTGTGGAGGACGAGCAGCACGATTATGGAGAACTCACTCAGCGGCAGAATAAAATCGTCAGCAACATGCTTGGATGTGAGATTGACTTTATCATCAAAGGCCTGGATAATGCCAGCCGGAGTATTGTAGCCAGCCGCAAAGATGCCATGCTCAAGAAGCGCCAGATTTTTTATCTGCCGGATGCCGGAGGCAGCTCCCGTGTCTGCGAGGACCGCATCGTGCAGGCCAGGGTGGTAGCGGTCGCTGAAAAAGTAATCCGGGTAGAAATCTTTGGCGTGGAAACCTCCATCCTGGCCCGGGACCTCTCCTGGGACTGGCTTGGGAATGCCAATGAGATGTTCCACGTGGGAGACCAGATTTTGGTGCGAATCCTGAACATCAAGGCTGCGGATATCAACCACATCTCCGTAAAGGCTGATGTTAAGAGCGTCAACGGTGATACCAGCAAGGCAAACTTAGGCAGGTGCAAGATTCAGGGGAAGTATGCCGGTACCATAACCGATATCCACAAAGGGACGGTCTTTGTCCGGCTCTCCATCGGCGTCAACGCCATCGCCCACAGCTGCTACGATAACCGCACTCCCGGGAAGAAAGATGAGGTCAGCTTTGTTGTCACCAGGATTGATGAAGAACGGAATGTGGCAGTCGGGTTGATTTCCAGGATTATTAAGCAGCATATCTGAGTTCCTTAATACTTTATAAATTTCGTGCGGTTTTGTTGCTAAAACCGCACGAAATGAGTATAATATAAGTGAACCAGAAGATACGGAAAGGAGGCGTCCTCTATGTCGATTACTGCAACGGAACTAAAAGAAAATTTAGGGAAATATCTGCTGCTTGCCGAAAAGGAAGATGTATATATTACCCGTAATGGGAAGGTTGTTGCCAAACTGACGAACCCCTATCAGAACCGGGTGGACATGGCAAAATCCCTGTTTGGAATCCTTCCGGCAGACATCACCCTGGAAGATGCGCGGGAAGAAAGGCTGAATAAAATATGAGAGCACTGATTGATACCTGTATTATCGTGGATGCGCTCCAGAACCGGGAGCCATTCTGCGCGGATGCCCAGGGCATCTTCCTCGCCGTGGCGAATAACCAGGCTGACGGGTTCCTGACTGCGAAATCTGCCACAGACATTTACTATCTGACTCACAGGCATACCCATAGCGATAAGGATACAAGGGCTGTATTAAATACCCTCTTCCAGCTATTTGACTTACTTGATACGGCCGGCATGGACTGCCGCCGTGCCATTTCTTCAGACGTTTCTGATTTTGAAGATGCTGTTATGGTGGAATCCGCAATCCGTTCCGGCGTTGACTGTATCGTTACCAGGAATTTGAAAGATTATGTGAAATCGCAGATACCGGTATATGCCCCGGCCGATTTTCTGAATCAGATCGCATCGGAGTAGTTTCTTAATTGATAGGAACGGTGTTGTGCTGTCATACCACTGGCGGCACAGCATTTTTTGTGGTAATTTCTTTGGTCATCTGATAAAATAAAGCTGAGTTATGATTTATTTAAGGGGCATTTATGGGTGTATTAAAAAAGGGGCGTCGAAGAGATTTTTTTGTCATCAGCAAAGGTAGAATAAACCGGGAGGACGGACATAATGAAAGTATCTGTTATTTTAGGACATCCATATGAAAACAGCTTTAATTCGGCAATCGCGGCAACAGTAGTTGGATCATTAAAAAGAAATGGACATACGGTCATGTTCCATGACTTATATCTGGAGAATTTTAATCCTGTAATTCCAAAAGAAGAGTTGGTAAGCGATCAGACAAGAGATCCTCTGGTCAAACTGCATCAACAGGAAATCCGGGAAACAGATGGAATTATTATAATTCATCCAAACTGGTGGGGACAACCGCCAGCTATATTAAAGGGTTGGGTTGACCGGGTATTACGGGAAAATGTTGCTTATACCTTTCCTGAAGGCGATAATGGCGGCGGACTTCCCACAGGGCTTTTGAAAGCAAAAGCAGGGCTTGTGTTTAATACTTCAAATACCCCGGAAAAACGGGAAATTGAAATATTCGGGGATCCGCTAAGCCGTCTTTGGAAAGATTGTATTTTTGATTTTTGTGGTATTTCAGTTTTCGACAGAATCATGTTTAGGATAGTTGCAGACAGCAGCCGAGCAGAACGGGAAGAGTGGTTAAATCAAACCAGGAATATGGTAAATCACTACTTTCCGTAAAACACATTCCCATCAGGAGGGATCCGCTTATGATACTTTATTTTTCTGCGACAGGTAATTGCAAGTATGTAGCGGAGGAAATAGCAAAAGCGTTGGATGACCGGGCTGTATCTATTTTAACTACAGATACACAGGAGTTGAAGGATACCTGCCTTGGTATCATTTGTCCTACTTATGCATTTGGCATCCCGTCCGTGGTGGAGGATTTTCTGCGGCGGCAGCCGATTACAAAGCAGGGAAATTATCTGTTTTTCCTTGCAACCTACGGGACCACCCCTGGCCAAAGCGGATATTTTGCCGGCAAGGCGCTGCAGGTAGCAAGCGGAGTCACATTTGACGCCTGTTTTAGTGTAAAAATGCCGGACACGTGGACACCCATGTTTGACCTCTCCGACGAGAAAAAAGTGGCGCACATTACCGAAAACGTTGAGCCACAGCTTGAGTATGTGATAAAGGCCATACGGGAACGGCAGACCGGAAACCGGATGCAGAACCGCATACCGGCGCTTGCGCGGCTAATCTACAGGCCATATTATAACCGTATGCGCAGGACGAAAAAGTTTTCATTGGAGAATAACTGCATCGGGTGCGGCCTATGCGCACAAAAATGTCCTGTCGCCGCAATTAAGATGGTGGATGGAAAACCTGTATGGACAAAAAATCAATGTGTGATGTGCCTTGGCTGCCTGCACCGCTATCCAAAATTTGCTATTCAGTATGGCAGGAATACAAAGAAGCACGGGCAATACAAAAACCCGCATGTGACAGTGTGAGCCGTCAGGAATTAACCGGGCATTTACCCGGTAACCCCAAACCAGATCAGCAAAGCCAAACCGATCAGTCCAACTATAATCCCAATCTGGATATATTGCTTTTCTCCATACTTGTCATATTTATAAAACAGCATGGCAGCTCCGCCGATAAATAATAATGACAGGCTTCCTTTCCATGCCGAATTCCCCTTAATTAAGCACATAACTGTTAAAATTTGTGTCGCAGCTATCATGAATTCCAACGCGTTACTTTTAGAATGCGTGTCAATCTCCTTATCCCGCTCATCTTGAAAGGGACGTTGCACCTTTCTCATCACTGCAGCCCTCCTTTAATTATGCTTCTCATAATAGAAGTAAGTAAAAATCTCTGTAAACATAGAAACTGCATACGCAAATGCAAGCCCAACACCTGCACTGATCAGCAGAATCTCCCCCGACATTTTCCCCATCACAAGGAAGAGGAGCATCAGCCCAAAACAGATTGCCTGCGTCAGGCGGAAGGCTCTGCTCTTTGTCTTCAGGTCGATCAGCCGATTGCGTTCGTCCAGTTCGTCCAGCTTATCTTCCCTTGACATATTCCTTGAAAAACTGCGCATGATATAACCGCCTCCAATAAATAAAAGCGCCAGCGTTATAACCATACCGCTTACGTCAAATCCCGTCGAAAAGCAGGCCAGGAAGTTTAATACCCCCAAAACAATACAAATAAAACCTGAGCCAAATTTCTTTTTGTTATAAATCTTCATATTGCCTATCCTCCAATTCTTTATTCTCTTTCAAACAGCACAGTTCCTCAACAGTCACACCAAACACCTCCGCAAGCCGGTAAGCAAGCATAAGAGACGGACTATACTGCTCCTTCTCTATGGAAATAATGGTCCGTGAAGAAACATGGACTAAATCAGCCAGCTGCTGCTGCGTCATTTTAACCGCTGTCCGCAATTCCTTTACTTTTGTTTTCATAACTTTCCCCCATTACAAAAATATGAAGCACGCTTCACAAGAAGTTGGCTTCATATTAACACAGGTATATACTTTTGTCAACAAAAACATGAAGTCAACTTCACGCCTTAAGTATCTCCGGGTTTGTTTATAACTGCAATTCCCAATATGATGAGGATTGCCCCCGCCATCTCGTTCATAGACAGCGTTTCACCCCAAAAGATAAATCCGATTATCAGGGCTACTACCGGGGAGATAAAACGATAGGCTGTTACCTGGGCGACATCCCACTGGCTCATCAGATACGTGGTTATTCTCGTTGCAAGCAAGGAACCAGCAAAGGCCAAATATAGCAGTGAAAATAAAGCAGCTCCATGGAAAACCCTGGTTCCATGTTCAAGAAGAAGGCTGACGGTGCATAGACATATTCCCCCCACCAGCAAAGCAACTGTGTTAAACGTATATGGGACAATTACACTGACATTTGACTTGAGCATTGCCGTGGCATATGCAGCACCGCCGTAAGCTATCATGGATATCACCAAGTACCCCAGCATTTGCCCTCTGTATTCTGAAAAAAGCGAGTCAGAAAAGATACAGACGATTCCGGCTGCAGAAAGGACAATTCCTTTGATCTGCCGTTTACTGGTCTTTTGCCCATAAAGGAAATAGTGAAACAGTATGGAGAAGATGGCAACGCTTGATGATAACACGGACAAAAGCCCGCTGGGCAGGTATTGCCCTACCCAGTAGATGATTCCAAAGGGAATTGTAAAATATAGCACTCCATACTGTATACCAGTAATTACGGATTGCCTGTCATAAGAAATTTTTTTCCTGTAAATTCCCCAGCCTATAAGAATCATAGCGGCTATAGAAAACCGCATTCCGGCGGACCATAAGGGAAGTCCCGTTGTCAAGCCAAGCTTTTGAAACGCATAGGTGGTTCCGCCAATACCGCACAGCAGCAAAAAGAGAACGCAGTTTCTTAATTGATTCTTTTGCAAGGTATCATCTCCTTTTATCGTAATTTGTTATTTATGAGCGGAATTGCTGACATGTTTTGGAAGCGGAATATTTTTACTGGTAGGCTCAATGGCAATGTTCCAGGAGGCAACTACTTCATCAATTTTCTTGACCAGGGAACTTACGTGGTCATCCATTCCGCCCTGCATTAAAATCATTGCAAGTCTTTGTCCTTCCCCAACAATATCGCCGGTTTTTGATAATATCTCCAGAACTTTTACTAAATCACATTCACTGGAGCCATCCCCACAACGAAGCTCTCTGATTTTCCCAGCTCTGTCAGGATAGACTACCCGGAAAACGACAGGCCTCCTTTTTGAGACGGGGCTGATGTTCGGTTTTTGGCCGATTGCAATGTCAACTGCAACTTGATAGAGGTTTATTCCGGTAGAATAATATGCGGAAGGGACAATGAGGCCTCCCCCTGTCCGTGCATTGACCTCCAGTAATTGTATCTTTCCTTCGCTTGATATCCGAAATTCGGTATGTGCGATTCCATTCTCAAATTCGATTTCCTGTAGAATGGATTTCGTCTGGGAGATAAGCTCCCTCTCCAGTTCCAAATTAATTCTTTCTGATGGAGTCCCACTATAAATAACACGGAATAGAGGTGGTAAAATTTCGTTGAGTTTATCGTGGACACATATTACCGTGGTTACAGAATCATAAGTAAAGCTTTCCACGCTCACCTGAAACCCGGAGAGACACCCCTCTGCAATCCAGCTGTCATTGATTGCCCGCTCCTTATTGAACGGACTTAGGCTTTTGGATTTTTTCAGGGACTGAAAAACACCCATTACGTTTTCTGATGATGAAATAACAGAAGTAAACATAGACCCTAACCCGTTGATAGGTTTTACAACCATCGGCGTACCAATTTCTGCAAGAGCGAGCTTCATATCCTCATCCGTGTTTATTTTTTTAAACTTCGGATGCGCAACTTCAATATTGCACATTTTACTTCGGCACAAGTATTTATTTTTGCATGTCAAGGCAGCCGGATAAGAAGTACCCCTTAAACCAAAATATTCATTGGCCAGTGCCGTCACTTCCACATGATAATCCGAATAGGTCAATATCCCTTTTATGACATGGCTTTTAGAAAATTCCACCAGCTCTGTAATGATGCTTGCCGCATTACCAGTATCGGCCTGAATGATATAATCTGCTTTTACACGAAGCAGGTTTATATCATCCATTACGATTACCGTACTTAATCCCAGAGACTTGACATACTTAAGGGCACTTTCTTCCATCTCCATCAAGGCGCATGGTGAGATGAATATAACGCATTCATTTAACATAGCCGTTCAATCCTTTCGTCTTAGATTAATGAGTCCTGTAACTTCCTAAGTAGTTTACATGATAGATACATGATTGTAAAATACATATTCTCGTGCTAAAATATAACTATAACTTTATATTAATGAGGAAATTTTTATGACCAGATTAGAAATTGAAGCCTTTATAGAAGTGGTTCAGGCGGGTTCTATTTCCGCTGCTGCAAAGTCCCTGTACATTTCCCAGCCGGCTCTCAGCCGGCGCATTCAGGTACTGGAATCTGAACTTGGATATCAGTTGATTGAGCGGAAAAAAGGGCAGCGGTCACTGGTCCTTACCCAAAAAGGTATGGCATTTATAAGCATTGCTGACCAATGGCTGCGTGTGTGGAAGGACGCCCAAGAGATTAATCATCTGGATAAGAACCACATATTAAGCATTTCATCTGTCGGAAGTATCAGCACCTATATTCTCCCGGCTGTTTTCCACCGCTTTTCCCAGTCGAACCCGGATGTACGAATCTGCTTCCACAATTACCATTCCCTGGAGGCATATCAGTACGTTAATACCGGCACGAACGAAATTGCATTCATTTCGGATGACATGTATCATAAAAGTGTGGAGACAATCCCTGCTTTTAAGGAGCCTATGGTGCTGATCGCAAACGAGAGCCATCCTTATGGCTCGACCGTCCATCCATCTGAATTGAATCCGGAAAATGAGATCCGCCTGCCATGGTATCCGGAATTTGATATATGGCATGATTTTTGGTTCAAACCATTTTCGCCCTATAAAATGTTTTTGGACCAGATGACTTTGTTAGAAGATTTCCTTCTTTGGAAAGACACTTGGGCCATTGTCCCGGTTTCCGTAGCCCATAGCCTGTCAAAGCTAAGCTATGTAAAACGGTACGATATGGTGGAGGCCCCGCCTGACAGAATCAGTTATTATCTCAGACGGAGAACGGAGCCTTCTAAAGACCAGATTATTGCCGAGTTCTTAAACGCGTTTGACGCAAAATTGAAGAAAATACCGAGTCTTATCTCATATCTGTAAGCAATGAAAAACAACGTCCGGGAGAACCTTCCTGCGGTTCTCCCGGACGCTATAATTTTAATCATTCTACAAACAGATACTTGGGTCTGACCATCTGATAACCTTCTTCTTCGGTAAACGCCTCTACCACTTCATTACTCTTCTTTTTCTTCTTTTCCTCCTTCAGCCATTTACCGCTATATTCCTGGTAGGTTGCATCAATCGAGCTTAAAATATCCATGATACTATATTGGCTGTTTTTCTCCTCATAGTATAAAATAGTCGAGAGTACAGAGTTTACATATCTATATAACCGGAAGCTGATATATTCCAAAGAGTCATCAATATCCTTTGCCGAATGAATCAACTGGTTGCGCAGACGGTAAATATAGTTTAAATCATGTTTAATCCCATCATAGTATTCCTGTATGGCCTTATATGTTTTCTGCGGCTCAGTCAAAAGCATGATCAATTCCCTGCATTCCCGTTCCAAGACAATATGGAACGACAGCTCCGCGAGAACTGCATCGTATTTGGCCTTGTCCTGCAAATATGAAATAACCTTCCGTGTAGAATAATCCCGTTCATCCCGGCAGTCCTCACAGAAATGGGCCAGGCACGGATATTTCTCCCTGTAGCCCTTTTTCTCCATGCAGAAATTGAGCCGTGTCCAGAAGATATTTATCTTATTTTTCAAATAAAATAACCCAAAAACTTCTGGCACCACAACTCTGGCCTTTTCAATAATCGTGAACCTTGGAAACGGATACAATATATATTCCAGGGACGACCAGAAATTTAAGAATCTGTTTTGGACCGTATACGCTTTTGCTGTATTCAGTGTATACAATACCCGCTCCAGCGTTCCTATATTTTCATTCTCCAGGCTGTCGCTCAGCTGAAGGAAACGCTCCATCTGCCTTTTATAATTATTGTCTATGTAGTTAAGCATTCTGGTATTATCTATGCTGTTCAGCCCTATTTTATGAAACCCGCCAGCATCCTCCCAGGCATACCATAAATCATCCTTTATACAATTCCTGGTTCCCTGCCACATGTCAAACAATTCTTTTACGGATTGAAACTCTTTTCTGGCCATATCAATCGCTTTGACGGCATCTAATGCCTGATATTGCCTGCTTGCAACTAAATAGCCCTTCTGAACCCATTTATCAGCTATCTTTACCTGACTGGCATCTTGAATTTTAAATTGCTTACCTATCAAATCTCTGGCCAGACTATTCTGGCTTTCGCTGGCAATCTTAAATTTTATATAAACGCTGAAGCTGGATGGATCCTTATCAAGTTCATGCAGGTTTTCAATTATCTGATTGGCGTCTCCGGTTTCAACAAATAACTGCTGCTGCTTCCTAAAATATTCCGAAATATAGGCCATAGAAAATCCCATGTTTAGCAGGTCGCTGACCAGTGCTTCCATAAGATTATCCATACCCCGGAAGGAATCTTCCCGCAGTAAGCACTGTATGTAACACTCTATCAGGTTTCCCGCCTCAAGTTTTTTCTTCAGCGCAACTAAACTCCGATGGATGTTATGGATTTCTTTTTTCTGATTTTCCTCACTCAGGCAAATCAGCTGATGTAGATGCGCAAAGTCATTTCTGAACAGAGGCAGCTGGTTAAAGGGATGGTTCTGCAGCTGATAATCCAGCCCTTCCAAAAGCGCCTCGTAAGCCCGGCTTAATTTACTCTGATCCAGAGACATCCTCAGCTCGTCGTAGGTGCTGATACAGATCTCTAAATACTGAAGTATGCTCTCTATCCGCTTTTCTTCCAGTGTATGAAATGCGTTATTTACCAGATCCTGTATCTTAAAAATAAAATATTTCCTGCTTGCCGCGAGTCTGTCTCCTTCCATTTCCTATATCCTTTCTGTATTTTCAATGGTGCATGGAAGCTGCGCAGACAAAAATCTGCGGCTTGACAAATCACCAATTTTCAGCTATGATTAGGGCAGATGAAGATACATAAACAGGAAATCGGCTACCCGGGTAGTTCCTTCTTGTTTACTGTATCTTTTTAATTTTGCATATATTTATCATTTGGACATAACCTATACATATGGAAGATGCTTATTTATGCGATTAGGCTGCCTGGGCAGTCCCCCTTAAATACTGCATCTTCTTTTTATAGTCACTGCTAAATGACTCACAAAAACATATCTGCCTTTTATGTGCCCTTATGGGGGTATTATACCTTGCATTCCTTAAAATAGCAATCGCCGGATTCGCCACTAACCAGGCATTCCATTAAATCTCCCATAAAATAAGCCAGCAGCTCAACGCTGCCGGCCGCCTTTATTACTCTGTCTCCGTTACCTTCTCAAACAACCTCTTTAGCATCTCATTCTTTTCATACAGCGCATCCGCAATGGCAAATATCCCTTTGGCAATATCATAATCCCCCAACTGGGTCTTCGCGCCATCCCCAAATGTCTCAATCAGGCCATGGAGGTTTTGATAGCCAGTCACGATTTCCTCCAGCTCTGTTGCCAGATCGGCCATGTTGAGCTGGTTGTCCATGAGATGCAGCATGGACACCGTATCAGAGACACCCATCACATAGCTGGTATGTTCCAGCCGTTCCATTGCCTGCTCATTAATCTGCCGATAAACATTCAGTTTATCCTTCGGCACTTTATGCTCAGCCGAATCCTGTAATTCATCCAGGGTCTCCCTGGATTTCTGCAGAAGTTCCTGCAGGATACTGTCACTCTCCATCTGTTTCCTGCGGCGTTCTTCCATGTGTTCTCTTATCTTCAGCATCCATTCCCCGGGCTTCGCATCGGCCTCATTTACCCAAATCCGGCTATATCCATTGGCTATCATATAGACCTGGTAAAAGGTTTCGTTCTCCAGGGGAGCCCATTCCGGAACATTATCTACATCGTCCGAATAGAAAATCAGCGTTCCTTCCCTGCCCTGAAGCTCAAAGTTCACATTGATGCAGTCAGAGTCTTCCAGCCGTTCCAGGCTGGTTACCTGGCTTTCCGGAAGCAGGACCTTCATGACTGCCTCCACCTCTTCTTGTGTCATACATTCTGTATGCCTGCGGTACTTCATAGTTGTTCTCCTCCTTAAAATAAATTTCGTTGCTACATTGTATCGTTAAAATTATACGATACACAAAATTATAATACAACGAATAAATGAAGTAAAATAAACGAAGAATGAAAGTACGGAGGTCGTCCATGTTTAATATCAATGAAAGAATTATCAAATTGCGAACGCAGCGTAACTGGTCGGAGTATCAGCTGGCTGAAAAATCGGGCATTGTCCAGTCAACCATATCCTCCTGGTCCCGCACTAACGCCATGCCAACCATACCAAACCTGGAGAAAATCTGTACCGCTTTTGGTATTACCCTTTCCCAGTTCTTTTCAGATGAGGAAATGACGGTCTCCCTTACAGAACGCCAGCTGGAAATGCTCCATGGCTTTGACCGCCTGTCTTCAGAACAGCAGGATTATCTGGTGTGTTTTCTGAAGTCCCTGTAATACCTTTTCACTCCAGAATTATTCTTTCCCTCCGGGCTTTTTCCATTCTTGTTCTTACCTCAAATTTATATACGAACCAGCCTTCTGTTTGCCAACACAGACCGGGCATAAAAATGGCACAAAAGCCAGAAAAAGTGGCACGTTTTTGCAATTTACACCGTAAATCCTGCGTGTTAAGATTAGTACCGTGATATTTTATAATTCATTGAGATGAGCAGAGAAAGTTTTCCTTTCCCTGCTTTTTTGCTGCCTGGAGGAGGTGAGTATTTGCAAAAAAATCCCCGGCCTTTTAGAATGGCCAAGAACTGCAGATTCCAAAAGTATTACAGGAAACTGCTGAAAAACGAAAACGGGGAAGCGTCCTACATCAGTGTCTTTTTTTACATTCTGGCCGCAGTGGTCCTGATTGCTTTTATCATTAATGTCTTTCAGATTATCAGCGCAAAACAGCAGATGGACCATGCTGCAGATCAGCTTGTAAAGCAGATACAGTTGAATGGCGGAGTCGATTCCGAAACAGATTCCCTGTTTGATTTTTTATCCGGAGAAATATCCGGTGCCCGGGACCTGTCATACTCTGTAGAATGCTCTGATTCAGAGGACCGGATTCAGATTGGGAGCCCCTTTTATGTGACGGTAACCGGCCGGTGCAGTCTGGGCGGATTTTGGAAATTCCGGTTGGTAAACATTACGGTACGGTCCATCGGCGCCGGGGTCAGTGAACACTATTGGAAATAGGAGGTGCGTCATGCTTAAGAAACTGTGGAAGGGTGAACACGGCGATCTGTCCTTCTTTACCGTTTTTGTAATTCTCGCCATTAATATGCTGATGGCCTTCCTGTTACTATTTGCCAGCATCCGGATTGAGTGTATCAACATCCGCAATGCCGCCAAAATGGAACTCAACAATGTCAGTGCACGGATTTATGCGGATACCTTCCACTCCCAGCGGGAAGCGAATCTGGATTCCTATATGGAAGACCTGCATTTCAGTTCTGACTACCAGGAGGCGCTCCGCTCTGATTTTATCCAGGGTCTGGCTGACCGGATCCCCATGGAAAATGAGGACTATTCCCTGTCAGATATCCGCCTGGACTTCAGACAGTATGGCGAAAATGACGGAAAAATCGAATATGTCTTTTCCTGTCATGCCCAGTTCCGGATACAGATGTTTGGGGAATTGTTTCCTCCGGTTTCACTTCCCATTACCCTGACAGGATCGCACAATACAAAATACTGAAAAAAACTGTTGGCTTTTGCGCATAAAAACCGTATATTTATTTAAAAGACAGAAGGGAGACTCACCATGAAGAACAAAAAAATCATTGCTTCAGTGCTTGGCATCGCCTGTGTGGCCATACTGATTGGCGTAGCAGTCATAACTCCGAAAAAAAATCATACCTTCACCCCGGAAGCATCGGAAGCCGCATCCAATGATTCCTGGGAGGAAAAGCATACACCGCCTGCCTCCGGGCCGGCCACCCTGCAGGAAACAGAAGCGGAACAGGCTCCGGCTACCGGCTCTGCAGATGATAAAACACAGGCTGTGGTCGCCGAGGATGAGAAAACCGTGGTTACGGAATTAAATCCCACCGTTGACAAAGAAAAGGTCCAGGCGGATACAAAACCTATTGCCCCGCCGGCGGATTCCGAGAAAAAAGGGCGGCTTCCATCTTGTGATATGCCTGAGAGCACGCCGGCTCCCACCACAGCCCCGCCGGCTCCGGAACCGGAAAACGTACCGAATTCTGAGCCCGCAGCAGAACCGGAAAATGCGGCTCCCGCAACAGAAGCAGCAAACCCGGAAAACAGTGGCCACGAAGGGCAGGTATATGATCCGGTCTTTGGCTGGGTTACTCCAGGCGCGGCACAGGGGCAGGTTGTTGATAATGATGGGGACATCAATAAACAGGTCGGGACGATGAATTAAATACCGCCGTCGGTTGATTTTTGGAGACATGGAGCGACACCATGTCTCTTTTTATACCCCAAAAGAAAGGAACCGATTTTATGAAGACAGTTTTTCACAGATCCATCTGCCTGCTCCTGCTTCTCCTGCTGGCATTCCCTGTAAAAGTATGTGCTTCCGGGAACGGCAACATGGATGGCGGCGGTACCGGCATGGGGCAGGGAACCTCGACCAATTACTGGTCTCCTGGGAATGACGGCGTCCGGATTACCGTCGTGGACGCTTCCACTGGCACTGCGGCCAGCTCACCGGTGGATTTTTCCAACAAGACCTTTTCGCAGGCAATTATCCACTTTGCCCCCAAAAGTAAGATGCAGTATCTGGCCGGCGCCGCCCTGGAACCAGGAAGCGGCACCTACATCTACCAGATTCCTGCGACCACCATGCCCTACATTATGACGAGCAATTCCAAGCCGGCCAACATGGAAAACACCAAGCGCTACTTCTGCTCTGAGTACGCAGCCCAGATGGTTGCTGATGCATCCGGCATTTCTTATGATGACTTAACCGGAGGCGGGTATAAGCTGGTGATTGAGCCCATCGGTTATTTCACCTTTAACGGCAGTTTTTATGCCATGACCGCTACAGAGGCGGCCCTTTACAACCAGGCCTCCGGCGGCGCCCTCGCGGCAAGGCTCCCCAGCACTGTGCACCGGAACCTCCCGCTTGCACTTTTTCTGGAAACAGCGGACCTGGGATTTCCCGCCTGGACAGGCAGTTCCACCGCTTCCGTCAATGACAGCCAGATTATTTCTTCCCTGGGCATCGGAATTGTCAGCTATGAGGCAGCGCCTTCCGTGGAAATTGAGGCACCGGACGTCACTTACCGCGTGGATACAGACGTCATTACCAGCATCACGCTGACCACCGGTTCAGAAATCAACCCGGATCACCCGGCCAGCGTCACCTTCCATATGGATGGGCGCTCCTATACCGTCAACAATATTGTAATACCGGAAGGCGGCTCCCAGGTAGTATGGGCCAAATGGCATACCCCATCGGAACCGGCCAGGCTGACGATAACCGCATCGGTTCACAGGGCGGCCGCTGCAAAGACCAGTTTTATTGCAGACATTGTGGATTTGAGCGAGAATCCGCCCCCGGATCCGCTGGCTACGGATACCAACCCGCGTTTTTCCGTCCCCGGTGTTCCATCCAACCCGCAGAACAGATCCGCCTCCTGGAGCGTATGGTACGCTTACTGGGTCCCGGATTGGGATTGGTGTGATCACGGCGATGAAGGCGGCCACTGGGTAGACAATGGGTGGTGGGAGTTTGATACAAACGACTACAGCGCTTCCCTCACCGGTACCATGGAGATTCTGCCGGATGACAAGGTTCCCACTGCAGACGGCCGGAGTATGAAAAGCGGCTATGGAATCAAAGAAACGGCCCGCGCAAAAATGACTGTAAACGCACCCTCAAGCCACTTTGCCCCGGCTCAGACCGCTGTATCCTATTTTCCGGAGTTCAAATATGAGGATTACTGGCGCCTTTTAAGCTGCAGCGGAGGATTGGATGCCACCTTCCAGTTCCGGCCCAATGAGTATTCCACCTATAACCGAAGGGTTCATTTTACTCCCGTCTGGTATCCGGACCGGACTGCTTATACGGTTTATACCTACGTGCTGGATGCCTGGACGCCTTCCGGGATGCTCTCGCTCAACCTGGATGACTCTGTAGAAATAGATAGGAGCTTATATGATGATTGGTATAGTAAGAGGGAGTAGCCTTACTTTATACTACCAGCTTGCCACGCTTTGCATACTTATCCTGTTTGCCCTTTACGACATTCGGTACCACAGAGTAAGGAATGCCGCGCTCATATGTTTTCTGCCCTGGTGCCTTCTGTCCTTATTGGTACAGAGATACTCCACAGGGCTTCCGGATTTCTTCCTGCTTTTTAGGGCCTTCCTTGGCTTTTTAAACGGAGGCCTGATACTTTTTACCACTGCCCTGGTAACCCATGGCGGTATCGGCGGAGGAGATATTAAGCTGACGGCTCTGCTGGGGATTATCTGCGGCAGTATGGGTGTATGCATACTGCTGTCCGCAGCGGCCCTGGGCGCCCTCCTCTTTCTCCTCTTAAGATCCGCCAGAACCAAAAAGTCCGGAGGACGGCTTCCGTTTGTCCCGTTCCTGTTGTTCGGATTCTTGCTGCTATGGCTTATTTAGGAGGAACTGCTTTATGTTGATTTGCATAATCGCCGGCATTTTAATGCTGGCGTTTCTTTTTATCCTGATCCTGGGCTATGCCCTTATGTATCGCGCATTTACATTTTTAGACCAAAACCGCTAAAGGAGAGACGCAAAAAAATGAAAATGAATAACCGATTTATCTATGGAATCCTCAGCATCATGCTGGCCGCCATCATCGCCTTTGTTGCCATCCCGGCTGTCACCAGCCGGACCAGCAGCACCGCGCAGATTGTGCGTGTCGTAAAAGAACTGGAACGCGGCCAGCAGATTACGGCTGAAGACCTGGAGCTGGCTGAGGTAGGCGGCTTTAACCTGCCTGAGAACGTGGCGGTCCGCATAGAAGATGTGGCAGGCGCCTATGCTGCGGCAGCTTTTATGCCCGGAGATTACATTCTCTCAAGCAAGGTAAGCGCCGCCCCCTTATCCTCCGATCCGGCGCTGTATACCATCCCTGACGGCATGGTTGCCATCTCTGTTACCACCCAGACGCTTGCAACCGGCCTGTCGAACAAACTCCAGCCAGAGGATATCATCCGGTTCTACCATTATGACGATGAGAGTGAAATGCTCAACCCAGTGGAGGATATCCCGGAGCTGGACTATGTGAAAGTCCTTTCCGTCACGGACTCCAACGGCCTGGATATTGATTATTCCCAGCCGCCGGAGGAAGAAGAGGAAAAACTGCAGACCGCAACGATTACCGTCCTTGCAACGCCGGAGCAGGCCATGCTGCTGACACGGTATGAAAACGAGGGGATCCTGCATGTTGCGTTAATCAGCCGCGGCAATGATAAGCTGGCCAATGAGCTGCTGGAGCGCCAAAGCCAGACCCTGGATGAGCTGTATGGCACAGCAGAAGACAACGAACTGCCGGCTGCCTCCCTTGAGGATGGAGAAAAGCCGGCTGCCGAAAGCTCTGACAGCCCGGAAGCGGAAAGCGGCACCGAACCGGCTGCCGGAGAACAGCCGGACGAACTGCCGGCCAGCAAACTGCAGCAAAACAAACAACAGGAGGAGTGATACCATGTCAAAGATAATTACCGTCTGGGGAAATCCCGGCAGCGGAAAGTCTGTTTTCTGCTGTATCCTTGCCAAGGTTTTAACAGCAGGGAAGCAGAAAGCCATTATTATAAACGCCGATTCCGCCACGCCCATGCTTCCGGTCTGGATGCCCGACCGGCTGCTAGAAAAGTCAGCCTCCATCGGCGGCGTCCTCTCTTCATTGGAGATTAACTCTGCGCTGGTAGCGGAAAGAGTCGCCGTCCTAAAGGATTATCCCTTTATCGGTGTCATGGGATATGCGGCCGGGGAAACACCATTTTCCTACCCGGAGCTTAAATATGACCGTATCAAGCTGCTGATTTCCGAAGCAGCCCGGCTGGTGGATTACGTGATCTTAGACTGCAGTTCCAACGTGGTGAATTTCTTTACGCCCACCGCCATTGAATCCGCCGATTTATGCATCCGGATTCTGACGCCTGACCTGCGGGGAATCAACTATCTAAAAGCACATAAGCCGCTTTTAACCGATGCGAAATTTTGCTATGAGGAACATTTAACCTTTGCGGGCCTGGCCCGTCCTTTTCACGCGATTGACGAGATGGGGCATCTGATTGGGGGCTTTGACGGCATCCTGCCCTATGCCAAAGAAATTGAGCGCTGCGGAACCTCCGGGGAAATGTTCCGCGCCCTGGCGTACTGCAACCAGCGTTACATCAACGCCACTAAGTCGGTCCTGCAGCGTCTGAAAGCACAGGATCCGGCTGAATCAGAGGAATCAGATGCCGAAGACGTATCGGAGGACGGAACCGAGGATAAGGCCGGGATCGAGGACAGGGAGGATGCGGGAACCGATGCTGACAGCACTTTCAGAGAGGAGGGCTTCCCAAATGGACAGTCTGAATGAGATGTTCTTTAACCATAAAGCCGCGGAAGGACTGACCTATGAAGATATTCTGGAGGATGTCCAGAAATATTGTACCGCCAACCATGCGGATACCTTATCCGGAGAAGCCGATCCTGAGAACGCCACGCGGCTCTTAAAGGAATTCATTCTCCAGTACCTTATGAAGTGCAGCTATGGGATTGAGGGGATGTCCACGGAGGAACTCTGTGAAAATCTTTATGAGGATATGGCCGGCTTTTCTTTTTTAAAAAAATGGATCTACAAAAAAGGGATTGAAGAGGTGAATATCAACGCCTACAACGATATCGAAGTCATCATGAGCGGCGGCCGCTCCATGAAGATTCCGGATAAATTCAAGTCCCCGCAGCACGCCATTGATGTTATCCGGCGCCTTCTGAGCACCTGCGGCATGGTCATTGACGACACCATGCCCTCCGTCATAGGCTATCTGGATAAAAACATCCGGATTTCTGTGGATAAGACACCTATTGTGGACGCGGATGTGGGGATTAACGCCTCCATCCGTATTGTGAACCAGCAGTCCATCTCCCGAGAAAAGCTGATTGCTTCCGGTTCTGCCACAGAGGAAATGCTGGATTTCCTGGTCTGCTGCATCCGTTATGGCGTATCGGTCTGCATCGCCGGTTCCACCGGGTCAGGGAAAACGACGGTGATGAGCTGGCTTTTATCCATGGTGCCTGACAACCGGCGCCTGATTACCATTGAGGAGGGCAGCCGGGAATTCGACCTGGTAAAGCGGGATGACCAGGGACATATTATGAATTCCGTTGTCCATCTGCTGACGCGGCCTCATGAGACCCCATCCTTAAATATCGACCAGGATATTCTCCTGGAGCGGGTTTTAAGAAAACATCCGGATGTAATCGGGGTAGGGGAAATGCGTTCCGCCAAGGAGGCCCTGTCTGTTGCAGAAAGCTCCCGGACCGGCCATACCGTAGTCACCACCATCCATTCCAATTCCGCTGAGGCCACCTACCGACGGATGATGACACTGGCAAAGCGTAAATATGATATGGCGGATGATATTCTGATGCAGATCATGGTAGAAGCTTATCCGGTGGTGGTCTTCACAAAGCAGCTGGAAGACGGCTCCCGAAAGATCATGCAGATTATTGAAGGGAAAGATTATTTAAACAGCGCCCTCGCTTACCGGACCTTATACCAGTACAATGTAGCCGACAACCGCATCGTTGATGGAAAAATCAAGGTAATTGGCCGGCATCAGAAGCTGGGGAATATCTCAGACAACTTAAAAAAGCGGCTTTTGGACAACGGTATCTCCATGACGGAGTTAAATGGAATCCTTGCCGGGGAAAGGGGGCGTGCGGACGGATGAACTGGATACAGCTTGTTATTTTTGTGCTTCTGATAAGCGGCTTCTTTACCCTGTTTGACATCCGCTTCATGGATCTGTTCCGCATCCTTGCCACCGGGCAGAAAAGCACCCTGCGCGATGATATGGACGTGATACTGGGAAAACCGGCCAAGGGGTTCTTTAACCGTGAGAACGTGGAGATTGAACAGCTTTTAAAATCAACCGGACGGGAAGGGCGTTTTACTCTGGTGAAACGTATTTCCGTCCTTTTATTTGCCCTGGGAGCGGTGCTGTCCCTGTTTTTAAATAACCCATTCCTGATCCCGGTCCTCGGTGCCGGCTTTGCCTTCGCCCCGGTCTGGTACCTGCGTTCCACCGCCGCGATTTACAAGAAACGGTTAAATGAGGAACTGGAGACGGCTATTTCCGTCATCACTACCTCATACCTGCGAAACGGAGACCTCCTAAAGGCGGTGAAGGAGAATATCCCGTATTTAAACCCGCCGGTTAAAGGCAGCTTTGAAGCCTTCATCACAGAAGCGGAAATGCTCAACGCCAACATGGTCTCCACGATTAACTCCCTGAAGATGAGGATTCCAAACCGGATTTTCCATGAGTGGTGCAATACCCTGATTCAATGCCAGTCCGACCGGAATATGAAGAACACCCTGACTTTTACGGTCCAGAAGTTTTCAGATATGCGTATTGTCCAGTCTGAGCTGGAGGCAATCATCAATGAGCCAAAGCGGGAAGCCTTCGCCATGATGTTTCTTGTGGTATGCAACATTCCCCTTCTGTATGTACTGAACAAAAGCTGGTTTGAAACCTTGATTTTCACCCTGCCGGGCAAAATCACCCTGGCAATCTGCGCTGCTGTCATCCTGTATTCCTTTACCAGGATTATGCAGCTTAGCAGGCCCATTGAGTACAGAGGTTAGGAGGCCAATATGATAGGATTACTGATTTTATCCGCAGCCATACTCGCCGGTCTTGGCTGCTACCATCTTTCCTGCGCATTTGTGGACGTCCCCACCTCGCGCACTTCCAGGACCATGATGGCTGCCAAAAAGCAGACCGGCTTAAAAAACGAAAAGCTTTATGAAGTTTATCTGACCCGGATGGCGCAGGTTTTGTCCCCGCTTATACGGCTGGATCCCATAAAACGCGGGAAGCTGCTTTCGACACTGGATATCGCAGGCATTCCCCTGACACCGGAAGCCTACACGGCAAAAGCATTTTTAACAGCCCTGGCGGTTGCCGCCGTGTCAGTGCCGCTTTTTCCGGTTATGCCCCTGCTCGGATTTTTAATCCTGGGCTTATCCGTGCTGATGTGGTTTTCCATCTACTACGCAGCCTTTGACTATGTGAAAAAACGCAAGAAGCTGATTGAAGCGGAATTACCCCGTTTTGCAGTCAGTATCCAGCAAAGCCTGGCCAATGACCGGGATGTGCTGAAGCTGCTGGTATCCTACCGGAGGATCGCGGGCGCCGATTTGGGCAAGGAGCTTGATGTGACGATTGCGGACATGAAAACAGCCAATTATGAAAATGCGCTGCTCCACTTCCAGAACCGGATTGGCAGCACGCAGCTGTCCGATATTGTGCGGGGGCTCATCGGCACATTGCGCGGAGATGACCAGCAGATGTATTTTAAAATGCTGGTATTTGATATGCGCCAGATTGAACAGAGCAATTTAAAGAAAGAGGCCGCCAAGCGCCCAAAGCAGATGCAGAAGTATTCCATGATGATGCTGTTTTGCATTCTTCTGATCTACGTGGTCGTCCTGTCGGTAGAGGTAATCAGTTCCCTGGGTTCCTTTTTCTAAGAGAAACCAGGAACCGTCACTAAAACCAAAGAGAGGAGGGATTGTGTGATGCACCGTCGTTATCCCTGCTGCTTCCCATAAAAGCGGCAGAATAAAAAGAAGGAGGAGAACCCTTATGAAGAAACGCATCCTGATACCGGCTGTTTTTGTCCTGGCCGGCATCGTCACGACCATCATTTTGAAAAGGAGACAGACATTATGAAAAAGAAAATCTGCAGCTTACCGGTCAAAATCAAATTTGCCTGCTTTCGGGCAAAAAACTGCCTTTCCAATGAGCAGGGGGATTTTTACATCTCCGATGGCGTCAAGATCATCATTGCTGTTGTGCTTGGCGCCCTGCTCCTGGCAGCCCTCACTACCATCTTCAACGATACCGTAATCCCGCGGATTACCCACGAGATTGAGGCACTGTTCGGCTGAATGACGGTCCGGACAGGCTTTTTCCACAGATTGGGCCTGTCCGGAATGACTTTTCCACAATCCAGGGGGAAAGGAGGTGAATTCCTTGGATCAGACAAAACCCTTAAGCATCAGCTACGAAAACCTGGTCCGCTTTTTTGAGGCCACGGAGGGCAATTACCGCAATGCGCTTTATATCCGCTGCAGCAGCTGCAGATATTGCAGGGAAGAGGGCTGCGGTGACTTCCTCTTCATCCCGGGGCACGACTGCCTGCCAATCCTGTTTCCCCTGGCCGATGCGGAAAGTTTTCTCGGCACCGTAGATTGTTCCGACTGCGCCGGAATTTTAACCGGCACCACCTTCCTTCAGCTGTACCATCAATGGCTTATGCTTTGCACCAGTTCCGAAGAAACCTGCCCCTTCCATCAGATTCTCCATCTCACCAACCCATAATTTACATATATTGGTAATTTGTTCGTAATAGGAACGGCTTTCCGGCTCCGGTTACTGTAAAAACCGGGGCCGGTTCTCTAAAATAAAAGCAGGAAATACGCAAACATGAGTAAACACACTCAGAAAGGAGGACCAAATAACATGAAAAAGAAAATAAAACCTATCCGCTGCCCCTATTGTGGGCGCACAGCCATACTGAAGAAAGCGGCCACAGTATATAAGGACCGTGCGGTTGAAGAATATCTCTATGTCTGCAGCAATTATCCCGCCTGCGATTCCTATGTAGGTGTCCATAAAGGAACCATGATTCCCAAAGGCAGCCTGGCCAACAGCGCCCTGCGGCATAAACGGATTGTGGCACACCGGTATTTTGACGCCATCTGGAAAAACGGGATTATGACAAAAAAGAATGCCTACCGCTGGCTGCAGGACATCTTCGCCATGACCAGTGAACAGGCCCACATCGGCCAGTTCTCCGACTACATGTGCGGGCAGGTTATCCTGGAAAGCAAACGGGTGCTGGAGAACCATAAGATCGCCTGCTGAGGCAGAAAGGAGGGGGATGGATATGGCACAGATGAATAGAAACCCCATCCAGGTAGAGGATTACCTTTATCTGGTATCCACGGTGATTTTCCTTTATATTACACCCCATACGGATATTACCGGCATGGAATATGACGACCTTTACCAGACCGGCTGTCTTGCCCTCTGTGATGCGGCAGCCTCCTACCACGAGGAAAAGGCTGCCAGCTTCCCTACCTACGCCGCCGTTGTCATCCGTAACCGGCTCTATGACTACTGCCGGCATATGTACCATATCCATTCCAGGCTTTTATACTTGGATGCCGATTTGTCTGAGGACGGTGAGGGCACCTTTCTTCAGAACCAGGTTCTCGAACCGGCCGCCCCGGCTAACGGCCTGTTTCCGCTTCTATTGGAAATCCGCAAGGAGTACAGCGGGATTACAGCGAAAGGCGTGGAGGCGCTGCTTCTTCGGGCAACCGGCTATACGGGAAAGGAGATTGCCAGGATGTACCGCGTAAAACCCAACCATGTATCCGCCTGGATATCCAGGGCCAGCAGCCGGCTGAAAAAAGACCCGCGGGTCCTGGCGGCCGCAGAATAAAAAGGAGAGTGAAAACCATGCTGACATTATACACTGCTGTTGGAAGCTATCAGTTAAGACAGAGGTCAAACGGGGATTCGTATCCGGTTGTCCTTCTTGGAGATAAGGAGATGCATCTGGATCCGCATGAAATGCTGCTGTGGTCCTCCCTGGCCTGGAGTATCCTTACCCATCAGGAAGCCCGGGCACTATTTTATGAAAAGGAAGCGGAACTCCATATCCTGAGCGACTTAGACTTTGAACACTATTTAAAACGGCTGGTGTTCCGGGGGCTGGTTGCTTCCGGAACGGATTATACCGGCATCAATGCCTTATATAATCTGCTTGATCCCTTATATATCCGCATAGCAGCCACTGGTCCAATCACAAAGTTTGGGGCGCTGGCCGACCTTGTTTTCCTGAAGCGGTTCCCATTAAAGGCGGCCCTGTCCGTCTTCCGGAGAGAACGGCTGACGGCTGAGGAAAAGCGGTTCCTCCACCGGCGCAATTTAGAAGCCCTGCCGGTTGGACGGCTCCTTTGCCTGGAGGATGCCAAAACTTCCAACCCTCCCGCGGTCACGACCTTGGCAAACCTGTATTTTAAGAAACAGATTATTTTTGATACATTATAGGAGGCCCCCATGAACATTCCTTCCATCATTGTAAAGCGGCTGGCTCTGACCTCTATGGTTGGGGCCTGCTGCTTTTTGGTCAGCCTGGCCGTATTTTTCCATGTCGGCGATGCCCTCCTTCTCTGGCTTGGCTTTTTCCTTTTCCTGACATGTCTTGTAAAAAGCTGCCTGCTCTTTTTCAAAGGCCTGACCGGCGCCTACTTTGTCCTGGAAGGGGAATGCTGCTCGGTACGTCGTCTGCCCTTTACAAGGTACCAGCAGATTATAATCCTGGATTCAGGCGGAGAATCCCACTGCCTGCAGTTGGAGAGCGGCATACGGCTCATACCGGGAGATCGTTACCGGCTCTACTTTGCCGAGAACCCCCAAGGCGCCTTCGCGGCGCAATCCGCACTGCTTCACAGAGTAACTGCTTCGGGGAACTTCTGGGGGATTGAGCAGCTGCCGGATGACCAGTCTCTTGGTGCATAAAAGCAGGAGACAGCTTATGAATTATAGAATGTAGGTGGAGGTTGTGATATGGCATAAGGAAAGGATTGTAACATTACATTTTTCAGGTGATGCCGGGAAAGAGTTTACGCGCTACCCGCAATGCTCATGTGCGGTAAAGTAACACACAAAAATTTGTTAGACGGCCGCCCATCTATTCCGTAAATTTTTTATGTTTATCAAGTAAAGTATGGTTTTACCCAGTTTTGTATGCTATAATATTCAAAAAAATGTTAAAGCATATCAAAGGAGGACGTTTATGACTGCGCCAGTAAATGCAATCGGAGAACGCTTAAAAGAAATACGCGCAAACCATAACTTAACTTTAGATGATACAGCAAAAGTAACTGGTGTTAGCAAACCAATGTTAGGACAAATTGAAAGAGGTCAATCTATTCCAACTATCACTATATTATGGAAAATTGCGACAGGATTGAAAGTACCGTTATCTTCTTTCTTAGAAGAACAACAGCCAGAATATATGGTTGTCGGCATTGAACAGGAAGCTACTATTGCTGAGGATAATGGACGTATGAGGGCTTATCCGTTGTTTCCATATGATCCTATACGAAATATTGAGATATTCCACATTGAATTTGATGTTGGCTGCAACCATGCTTCGGAGCGACACAATCCCGGTGTGGAGGAATATATCTTAGTACAGAATGGAATTTTGCAGCTTATCTTAAATGGACAGGAAATTATATTGAAAGAAAAGCAGGCAATTCGTTTTAAGGCTGATGTACCACATAGTTACTGTAATCCTTCTACCGAGCTATGCACTATTTACAATATCATCTTTTATCCACAACATTAACGGAGGTAAAATAATGTACGAATTGATACAAATTTCAGACCGCAGCTATTATATCCAAAGTCCCGCTAAAATTGGACTTGTAAAGTTAGACGATACAAATGTTTGTTTGATTGACAGCGGGAATGACAAAGACGCAGGACGCAAAGTGCGTCAATTATTAAATGCAAGCGGCTGGAATTTAACAGCGATTTATAATACTCATTCAAACGCAGACCATATCGGCGGCAACAAATATCTGCAAGGACAGACTGGGTGCAAAATCTATGCGCCGGGTATTGAGTGCGATTTTACAAAACATACGATTTTAGAGCCATCGTTTCTGTATGGCGGTTATCCTTGCAAAGACCTTAGACACAAATTTCTTTTAGCACAAGAAAGCAACGCAGAGTGTTTGACAAAAGACGTATTGCCCAAAGGATTTGAGATTATCAATTTGCCCGGACATTTTTTTGAAATGGTGGGTTTCCAAACACCTGACAATGTAATTTACCTTGCCGATTGCCTGTCAAGCCGGGAAACTCTGGAAAAGTATCAAATTGGATTTATTTATGATGTTGCTGCTTATTTAAAAACCCTTGAAATGGTAAAATCTCTTACTGCAAAAATATTTGTACCTGCCCATGCAGAAGCGACAACAGATATTTCTAAATTGGCACAGTATAACATTGACAAAGTAAATGAAATTGCCGAAAAAATTTTAGAACTATGTGTAGAGCCATGTTGTTTTGAAAATATTCTGCAAAGATTATTTACGGAGTATGGATTGACAATGAATTTTGAACAGTATGTGCTTGTTGGAAGTACCATTCGTTCTTATCTTGCTTGGTTAAAAGACACAGGAAAATTAACTGCTGATTTTGATGATAATATGTTACTTTGGAAACAAATATGACAGGATTGAATAAAATATGGCGATTGAAAAGGTTAAAGAATATTTCAAACAATATGGTATAGAAGCAGAGTATAAACGGTATTCACAGTTTATTGTGTGGATTGATGTTTGAAAAATAAATAGCAAAGCCAGCCGAGCCAGTTAACGGTCAAAATAAACGGCTCATTGCATTTATTTTACCGTTGACTGACTCGTCCGGCTTTGCTAATTCTCGATTTTTTATTCCTTTACGGTAAAATTTTTTCGATTGGAACATCAAATACCTTTGCAATATTCCACGCTAAAACCAAAGAGGGATCATATCTCCCTTTTTCAAGGTTTCTCAGCGTATACCTGCTAATTTTGCTAAATCTTCCTGCTTCATATCGTGTTTGGCTCGATTATATCATTTACCACGACTACACTGAATTGAAAAGCTCATCAACGGTTGTTCCTAATTCTTTTGCCAAACTAAAAGCTAAGGCTAAAGTCGGGTCGTACTTATCATTTTCAATAGCATTAACGGTTTGTCTGGAAACTCCGCATTTTTTTGCCAATTCTTCTTGGGAAAGTCCTAATTCCTTTCGCTTATTTCTGATAACATTTTTCATATCAGCCACCATGTCGTTTTCTGTAATACATAAGGGAGACAAAATAAATAATGGCGGCTACTTCCAGTTGGACAAGAGGGTTTTCAACCATTGGCTGTGCCTTGACAATGTTTACAACTATATCGACTACTTTTGCACCTACTGTTGCAAACAAAGTAAAAGAACTTGCTTTCCACACAACAATTTGATTGCGTTCATCTCCCGGTTTTAATAGCGATACCAGCATGATAATGTCCAAAACAACAAAGACCACCAAAACTACGCCAAATAAGATGATAGGTAATTCCATAAATGTTGCTCCTTTCTATTTGTAAAAATGTCAAAAACTCTTGACATTTTTCATTGTAAAACACACAGGCGAAAATGTCAAGAGTTTTTGACATTTTCGCCTGTATTTACGGAACAGAATAGAGACAGTATAAAAAGGGGCGGCAACCAGCCGCCCCCAATCATAACCCCATTATTCCCATACAGCGCAATTCAGAGGACAACTTGTTAGGTATTCATCTGTCCGTTAGATATTTTATTCTACAGTTTCCGTAGAAAATACCGCCGTCATAACCAGCCCCGCGTCACAATCGGCTTCTCTGAAATTGCCGGCTGTTCCCGGGCTCACCGCCTGTGTCGTATTGTATCCCAGCTTGACCCATAAAGATATCTCTTTTTCCGGCTCGATTTTCGTTGATCGCTGCAATGTGCTCGCTATTTTTGTTACACATTTTTCAAAATCAACCGTACTTTTATAACTGGTCTTTACGTTACCTGTCTCAACTATTTCAAAAATATCATAAGTGGCCTCATTGGCTCTGACTGCAATCCTGCCATCCCTGCTCTCCAGATTGCCGGAGGTCCCTCCCGAGCTAATCCATTCCCCATCTTTATATTCCCAGATATCAATCTTCATAGACTTAATTGTCTCATCAACAGTATAGTCAAAAAAGGCAATTTCATCATCCATGATTTTTAATACGTCCTGTGTTTCCTCTGAAAACTCGCTTGGTTTTATAACCATAGTCTCTTTCTGCTCTCCCTGCGTGCCGCAGGCGGTCAGAATTGTGATTACCAGCATAATGATTAGAATCCCACTATGAATATTCCCTTTTCCATTCCTAAACCGCCTTTCCCTTGTATCAAAGGTTCTTTGTGCACCTCTTGTAATTTGGGACACACCGCCTCTTTGCATGGCCGTCCGGCAGCATCTACAGCTTCTCATAGTTTGCCTCCTTCTCACAATCGCAAATCATCCTGATCAATTATAAACTTTCGGCACTTCTCACAATAAAAAACTTTCACCCTCCAATCGTCCAGTATGGAGGTCAGCTTAATTCCTTTTGCCAAGGGCGTGAAATTTAACATCCCCCTGTCCTTATTGGAGGGAACCCATTTTAGTGCGTATCTGTCCTGCAAAATACTTCCAACAATCATCCCTTGACCACAATACGGACATTTCATAATAGTTTACACCCCTTCCTGCACCACAGTACCACTCTCTATAGAGATTAACGCGCCCTAACCATTCACCTGGCTGTCCTGTTTCAGGTCTTCAACGTTTTCTACATAAATTGACACTTCCCCGCAGTTTGGACATATTGCAGCCTTGGGTTTACCAATCGTTTGACACCGCAAACATTTTCTCACGAACGTTCTTCTCATTAAAATCCGCGCACATTATTTTTGTATTCTTAATCGAAGCATTCCTGATATATTTCCGCCCCCGAATCCTTCCAATCCGCCGGGATTGAGATTGCATCATCCGTAAGTATCTCATATGGAATATCATTACTGTCAAGTGCCGCTTCAAACCGCTGCATATCTGTATTGTCTGAAAATAGATAATTTACATTTTCCATCTTTTTCGATATATACGGCGTTATTACGATTCCGATTATATTTATGATGATATAAATACTGGAAATCCAAAACAAAATATTTATGAGGTTAAGGTGGAACTTTTCTTTAAACCTTTCTTTTAGCTTTTTCATACGCGATCATTTCTCCTTATCTGAGCATCATCAAAACAAGATTGAATAACAGTTTTCCACCATAAAACAGAATGATGATACCGCATATCACGTTAATTCCCTTCAGGACTTTGGTATTAAACTTATTGCTGAAAATAGAGATCAGTAACGTCAGCCCGGTAAACCAAAGGCAGGATGCGGCGGCTACGCCGATAATGAATGGAGCCGACTCTGTTCCCGGCAAAGTTACATGAAATGCTCCTAACATCATCGTCCCATCAATGACCGCCTGCGGATTGAACCACGTCACTACACATGCGGAGGATATTGTTTTGGAAATTGATAAGGCGGCTTTTGAGCTGTCTATTTCTTCGACTCTCGCTCTCAGCAAACCAATCCCAATGAAAATCACAATAACACTTCCAGCCAGCAAAATCACCATTTGCAGCCATTCATAACGCTGCATGACAGCCCCAATTCCAAAAAAGCAGGCCAATGCCAACGTTACGTCAAAGAAAATGACAATCAACGCGGTCAGTAAGGCACGACGGCGCGTGTGTGTCAGAGCAGCATTAATGACAAATAGATTCTGCAGTCCAATCGGGGCGACATAGGCCAGTCCCATTGTCAGTCCTTGAAAAAAGTATCCCATCTTTCTCACCTTCTCAACATGTGCGGAACACAGCGGCCGGTAATCCATAGCATCCAACAGCTTTATATTGTAATTTTCCGGCTGGTTCCGTCATCCTTCTGTCTTATTCGTTATATCAAAAACACCTACTATCTTATTACAATCTTCGCAGAAAAAAGCGTTGGGGATTCTTGTCTGTCCCAATAAAGCCACCTCCGTCTTATCTAATACAGTCCAATAAGCATATGTAAAAATGATAGCATGGTTATGAGAGCTAATCAATTTCGATATTGTATGGACGACATTTTTTAAATCCTTTTAATTCCGCTCACACAACATTTTTTTCATACATACAGATTCCGGCATATCCTTATATTGCCCGAAGTTGGGAATGACCTGATAACCGATTGAACGATAAAGCTTCATCGCTGCAGCCAGCGGCTCACCGGTCTCCAAAACAAAGCCTGTGTATCCCTGTTCCTTCGCCAGATTCTCCAATAGCTCCATGAGCTTTTTTGCAATGCCCATTCCACGATATTCAGCACAAACGTACACTCGCTTTACCTCCGCATGCGTCTCGTCATACCGTTTAAAGGCCGCGCAACCGATGGGAGTGTCCTGATCGTAGGCAACAATCACTTTATGGATATCTGCCAGCAAATTATAAGGGATATACTGTGCGCGGTTCTCCTCTCCGCCAACCAGGTTATTTAAGAAATCGTCCAAGCCATGGCATAACTGTATAAAATCTTTATCGCTGCCATCCACATACTTGAATTGCAGCCGATTATTATCCTTCTGGTTATTCAAATGTACATCCTCCTAAAAGAAATCAACATCTTACTCAGCTTCCAACTCCTACAAATTCCTTTTCCGATACCAATATCTATAAATACACAATACAACCACAAAAATCAATGTACAAATATAGAATGACCATTCATATGTTTTTAGAGTCAGTAAAGAAATAATATACAATAATATAAGAAGCAGAGTGATACTCCTCTTACTTCGTAAAAAGATTAACATCATACCCATTCCTCTCGGCATATTAATATGTAATTTTCAAGCGAAATCAAAACATCTCCCCTGCTTCATGTTAAACTACAGGTGAATAGCACATTCCATCGCGATCTCAAAGATACGCATTTTTTGACTGATTGGCCGTGAAGTCAATCCTCGCTGATCCCATACTTTAGCATCCAGGTTATCACATGCATAAACAAACTGTGCAAACATCACATTTCTCAAACGAGCTGCTGCTACCAACGCGGCACACTCCATTTCAACAGCAATGCAACCCTGCTCTTTACGCCGTCTTATTTTATCTCGTGTCTCACGATATGGCGCATCGGTAGTCCATATCTTACCTTTCAGATAATCCAATCCCTTGTCTTTAAATACGGATTCAATCACTTCCACACCATGCGGATCAAGACTGATTTCATCCGATACAGGCTGGTAATGGTAACTTGTACCCTCATCACGGATTGCACTCGTTGGAATAATAAGATGGGCATCTTCAATCGTCTGATCCAACACGCCACATTCACCGCAGACCAAGATTTTTCTTGCCCCCAGCGCAATCAGTTCCTCAAGGTTACCTACGCACGCAGGCGCTCCGACCATTACCTGGCAGACAGCCATAGGAATATGGTTAAAATCCATTTCATATATGGTCGTGTCACCGCCTACACTAATTAACCGCGCCACTTTTTTCGCCTCGTATTTTGCCACGATATCCTGAATCAAAGCCGCTGAAAACTCGCAAACTACTATTTCAGGAAATGTTTTTTCTGGCCTTTCAATTACATATTCCGGCTTTAAAACGCCCCAAGGCTCTGTATCATACTCTTCCAATAGGATTCGTCCCATTTAATATCCCCTTTCTGTCGAATGTTTATAATTGATAATAAGCCGCCCGCATACGACTTACCTTTAAGCCAGTTCAACTTCTCCATGTGCATAGAATCCAGAAAACGCTTGTATTTTCCGATTCGATTCCAATGACGATACTCTCTGCTTATATATTTCTGCGTCAATTCTGTCTATTTTAAGCCAGTTATCCATTTGCCTTCCTCCATAAATACTGAGTCTCTGCTCTGTTTAACTTCTCGGCGGGTTGGAAGTCAATTAATGGATAGACCCAGTTTATATGCCTCTGCCAGTGCGTCGTTTCCTTCAATGTCTCCTTTATCTTTGACACCTCGTACAAGTACCATTCCTGCATTTTCTAAGTGAAAAAAGTCAAGAGAAAGTTGATATTGTAATTTTATTGCATCAAATAAATTTGGTAATGTTGCGGCACCCACCAACAATAAAGCAAGTTTCTTTATTTGAAACTCGTTTCGCATTGGCGTGTGCAATCTATCAATGACTGCCTTCAGTTCGGCACTAATGCCATAAAAATATACAGGAGATGCAATGACCATAATATCAGCAGTTCTTAGCTTTTCGTATACCTCATCCATATCGTCATTTTGAAAGCATTTGTTATCTCTTCTTGTAAAACATGAATTGCAGCCGATACAAGGATTTATTTTATAATCGGCAACAGATACTATTTCAACAAAATTGTTTTTCCCTGCTCCTTCTGTAAATGCTTTTGCTAACAGGTCCGTATTCCCTCCTTTACGCATACTCCCAACCAACACAACAATTTTATTCATTTGTTATTGCCTCTTTCGATAAGATTAAATTTCACTCTAAAAATTTTTCCAATAAGATAGAATTTACATATTAGCCAAAAGTAAAACTGCAATAAATAATGTTAAAATAACTGCACCTATAAAACTGATAATGTTTATAAATCCTATCCATCTTTTTTTTGATACTTTTGAAATAAAAACAGCAGTTACAATGCCTATAATCCCCCCTAATGAGTTTGAAATAATGTCTGTAATATCGCTTGCTCCAATGGCGAAAGTAAATTGTATTATTTCAAACACAAGGCTTGTGCAAATGATAAGCACAGATTGTCTTAGTAACGTCTTTTCCTCCCATAAAACATGAATAAATAAGCCATAAGGTATAAAGGCTACTGCGTTTTGAATAATCTCACTTAACTCTATTTTTCCATTTACTATAACTGACTGTCTAAATGGAATTAGATTGATGTTTCGTATGTGCGGTAAATTCTCAAGGGAAAACTGTAACTTAAAAATAATAACCCACGTCAAAGCAGCCAAATAAAATATCAATAATCCTAACGTAATCTTTTTCGATTTCACTTAAACCCCTCCATCCAGGCTTTGATCAGCCAATCCAGCTATTCCATAAATCGAGATATGGTAGCAACTCATTAGTTTTATATTATTCGACGATAACTCTAAATTCGATTTGTTATTCTTCGCCTAAAACGTCTTAAAACAGTTTCAGCTCTACAAACTGAAAGTTGGATTACTGGTTTTTCTTGAATTCTTCCATTTCCATATTAATAAAACGTGAAATCATTTCCCTGTACAATGCTTCTACCATATCTGCATTTGCACCATATTCTTGTGCTTTCCCACGAACCTTAGTAATAACTGCTTCAACTCTATTCGGTGCTTTTACTCCATCTTCATTTCTTTTAAAATTAGAAGCCTGAACTACAAATGTTCCTCGTTCTGCAATTAGCTTAATAATCTCGGTATCAATTCTATCAATATTTGCACGTACTTCCTCTAAACTATTACACTTCATGGATAATGCTCCCTTCATCAAATTTGAATTTGCATATCTACTTATTAATTGATACAATCCTAACCGCTGAAGCCATTCCACCATCACCATAGGATGGATTTTTAATAAAACCATATGCTGATTCGCTCAACTTTTGACCATTTTTTATTGAATGAATCATTTCATTTTCCCACCCAAATAACCTTGAATTAGAGATGGTTTCCATATCCAGCAATACATTTTCAATATTGTTACAATAACTGCTGTTATGCTTTTTTATGATATAACGCATAAGTTCAAGTCGCTTATCCATGCTTTTTATATTTGCAGAAGCAGGAGCGGTTCGATAGTGAATCAATGGTTTTTCAACAATTCCAACATGGGCCTCCGGTGTGGTTTCCAGCATACTCAAAAAGAAATCCCAGTCCTCAAACCCTGAACGCATAGATTCATCATAACCCTTACATTCTTCATAAGATTTCCTGCGAAGGATATGGGTTGCCGGACAACAATTATGAGATAAAAAAGGCACTATATTTCCACCAGTAGGACAAACCATTGCATCTAAAACTCCAAAAGTACGCATCCAGGATGAAGCTATAACCATTGTGGGATCATCACAAAGTAATTTGCTGACATTTTCAATATATCCGGCTTCAAGTTTGTCGTCTCCATCAAGGACTAGAACCATGGATGACTGTGTCTTATTGATTCCGGCATTTCTGGCTGCCGATACTCCTCCATTTTCTTGAAAACATATCGTTACCGGAACTGATAAATTGGAATTATTCTTTATGCTGTTTAACACATCAAGAGAATATTTATCTGTTGAACCATCGTCTACAATGATAATTCTCTTGGGTAATCGTGTTTGGTTGCATACTGATTGAACTGCTTCCAAAATCATAGAACCTTGGTTATAGCTTGTTATAACAGCTTCAATATCTGCTTTTAAGTAAGTTTTGCTATCATTTATATTCATAATTTTCCACCACGTCTCTTATACAAATAAAAAGTTATATAAATCTGCTAATCAAATTGTATGCCGTAACTGCATAGACAAAAATCGCAACACCTGCAAATACCATAGCATCTTTCTTCGCCCCTTTATCGTAACACTCCTTTGCATTTGTTAAGAGAGCTAATCCCATAAAAACAAACATAATTGGCAGTGTTATATCATTAGACAGTATGTTCATCAGTCCAAGAGAACCAAAAATAATCGTTAAAACGCTAAATATTGCTTTCCAAATACGCATACATATTCCTCCTTAGAAAATTCCGATTTAATATTTGCTTCTCATTATAACAACATTGTCCGCTCCTGGCACAAACATCTAATAAATATTCCCTTACAATTTCATAAAGATATATTCCCCGACACCTTCTCCGTCCGAGTCCCCCAATAAAATTTTATTCTAATGCCAAGGGAAACGCAAATCAACAAAAAAGCGAAAACCGTAAGATAGAAGCATAAATTTTTCTGAAAGCCTGGTACAATCCACGAAACCGTCAAATAATGATTGAAAAATTCGGATGTTAATGGTATTGTTATATACAAAATTTTTGTTTTGATAGTAGTAATCGCAGCCGGCAACTGACAGTCACTTTTACAAAAGGCGGATGATGAGCATGTTTCCAATAGCAATTTGCGATGATGAGGCCGCGGTATGCTCCGAGCTGAGGCGTCTTCTTGCGCTCCACGAAAAAGCAGCGGACTTTTTGATTTATGAGTTTCATTCCGGTGAAGAACTATATGAAAGTATCTGCGCCGGCCTGTCCTTTCATCTCATCATCCTGGACATTGAGCTAAAATCAATGAACGGGGTCACTGTGGGGACCTTGTTGCGGGAACATTTAAAGGACCGTGCAACGGAGATTCTATATATATCCGGCAAGCCGGGATACGCGATGCAGCTTTTTGATCTGCGTCCATTAAACTTCCTGACCAAGCCCCTTGATGAGAAGAAATTTCTCCACTGTATCAGTACGGCTATAGAGCTGGCAGAAAAGAATCTTCCATGCCTTGCCTTCACCGTACAGAAAGGGATTTACCGGGTTCCCTGCCGGGATATCCGTTATATTGAAAGCAAAAATAAGAACGTCATCGTCCATGCCATAAATGACGAATATGTCTTCGCGGCAAAGCTGGCGGATATCGAAAAAGGACTTCCGGCCGGGGAATTCATCCGGATCCATCATTCTTTTTTGATCCACAAGCTCTACATACGGCGGATGAAGTATGAACAGCTGTTTCTGGATGACGGGACCGCCCTGTCCATCAGCCAGCCCTACCGTCAGGCGGTCCGGGAGCAGCTATTTCAGATGTTTTTACAAAAGGAGTGATTATCTAAGATGGTATATGTCTGTTTTTACCTGTTGGCAAATGTTTTTATGGTTTATGGCTATTACTGTTTTTTCAATGTGTATTTCGACCGCTCCCAGGTAAGCAGGCGCCAGGAGTTCCTTTTCTATTCCATATTTTTTGTGCTGACCAGCGCCTCCTATCTGCTGGTCCAAATGCCTCCGGTCATCATACTCTGCAACCTGCTTTCCCTTTCGCTCATCGTAAGCCTGTATCCGGGATGTATGCGGTATAAGCTTTTGACGTGTGTCAGTTCCTATGCCTTTGCCATGGTATTTGAATCGGTCAGCTACGCCGTATTTACCCGTTTTGAACTGGAAAGCAATCTGGAAGCCGCCATGGGGACTTTGTTTCCTGCCATGGGGCTTTTTGCATTATCCCTGATTCTGAAAAGAATCCGGATCCCCAGGCAGCCGGGACAGCTTAACTTCCTGAACTGGCTGGCCATCTTCCTGCTGTCCATCGGCAGCATCCTGATTATGTTTGTCACCCTGTTTTTGAATGATCACTTCTGGTCGATCTTCATCACGGCCATTGTTTTAGTCATCACGAATATCATCGTCTTCCATCTTCTGGACGTATTTCGCCGGTATTATCAATCCCTGAGTGCAAAGCAGATGCTGGAGCAGCAGAGCCAGGCCTATGCGAATGAACTGACGCTAATCCGGCAGAACGAGCAGAAGATCTCTATCCTGCGGCATGATCTGGCCAACCATCTGACGGCCATCCGGCATTTCGCAGAGACAGGGGAAACCGAGAAGCTGGCCCGTTATCTGGACACCTTCTCCGAAAAGCTGGAGCGGCAGGATGAATATGTACACTCCGGCAATCTGGAGCTGGATGCCATTCTGAACTATAAATTGGGCATAGCCGCGGACGCCGGCGCCGCCATCGAAGCTTCCGTACAGCTGCCGGAACAGCTGGAAATGGATTTCTTTGATATCAATATTATGCTTGGGAATCTGCTTGATAACGCAATTACCGGCCTTTCCTCCTGTAAGGAAAAGAAGCTGCTGGTTGAAATTGGGGTAAAGATGGGGGTTCTATACATTAAGATTGAGAATTCTTATGACGGGATCGTCAGGAAAGAGAACGATCATTATCTTACCCGCAAGGAAGGGGCGGAATCCCACGGACTGGGGCTGTCCTCTGTCAGGCAGGTTGTTGAAAAATACCAGGGCCAGATTCATGTGGATTCGGCCGACAATCTTTTTAAAGTAGGGATTATCCTGTACCTCCCCTCATAGCAGCTGTTTTTTAAATTCCGTCATCTATCTTACGGTTTTCGCATTTCTATAGACAGCTGCCGGTTTCTTCCTTAAAATGACTTCATGTAAAAAGGGAATGGGGGCATGGCTGGAACATGGAACACGGAAAAAACAGGCGCGGCAGAGTATGGCTGCTTTTAATCTTACTTCTGATTCTTACGATTTATTATTTTGCCATGCGGCATACAACCGGATTACTGCGCCTGATTTTTCAACTGATATGCTTTAACACCGGCATGATCTGTGCCATCACCATCGTATGGTCTGTCTTTAATGCTCTAAAGAATAAAAAAGACATAGATTATGCAAAACCTGACCGAAAGGAGGATTTACCTGATGGCAAAAGTTATGATTATTGAGTTTGGCACAATGGAAGAGACAATCCTTCAAGAACTGTCTGCCTTCTTCTCAAAGAGAAAACACTGCCAGGTTACACAAATTCCCCTGCAGCATGCGGATAATGATTCGATAAGCATGTGTTTTCCCGGCTTATCAATCCACTTAAAAGAACAGACCGTCTACCAAAATGGCCTGCCGCTTGCCTTGAGCCGCTTCGAGTTTTTGACACTCTGCTATCTGGCAAAGCACCCTGGCTGGGTGTTTTCAAAAGAGCAGATTTACGAAGCGGTCTGGAATGAAGCCGGCGAGCACTGTGGCACTGCGGTAACCAATGTGATCAGCCAGCTCAGACGGAAAATGAAGCAGGAAAATCCCAACAGCGGATATATCCGTACCGTCATTGGCAGGGGATATAAGTTTAATCCCGACTAAGTTCGGGCGGCTAAAAATAAATTTTAAAGTTCTTCTTATAGTTCCTGTACCTATTAGACTTGAGAGTATAAAGTTTGTATCACTAAGAAGCCAGTGAATCCCAGTAGATTCC